>JAAGKN010000184.1_pt1 | contig 73054 bp, 60 predicted proteins | sample 6206371 | NCBI WGS metagenome assembly JAAGKN01 (sample SAMN11533720, study PRJNA540317) | gut metagenome | isolation source: fecal pellets from male and female animal of same cohort | host: Peromyscus leucopus | place: USA:CA | collected 2017 | reverse complement strand
TGACGATGGTGTTGCAGTATGTGTGTGTTCGATGCCGACGTCACACGTATTCATCCGGCAGAAAAGTTAAAACTCGACAATATGCGGCGCAAATACGAAGGTAATACGTCGGTGTTACTAATTTGAATTTGCTTTGACTTCTTTTTTACCACCTTGGGAATTCGTCATCAGTTAAATAGCCCGCTATGCGCCCTCTTCCGAATTCCCAATCTGACAAAAATAAGCACAAATCAAATTTAAATTTAAAATGACTCGTTACTTAATGAGTGTGATAAATAATCTGGACAATGAATATTATAATTAAATCTCTCTCTGCCGGACTGGCTCTGGCGTTAAGTTCATGCGTGGGCGCTGTTGCCGAGAAGACGGACTCGACCATGACAGTCATCTCCGATTCCATTACGGAGCAGTCGCTGGCTGACTCGACTGCGGTGGTTCCGGAGAAACGCAACCTGGCATTTGCCTTTACCGGAGACATAATGATGGGTACAACCTATCCGGAATCGCCCAAGGGAGCCTATCTGCCGGCGAACGACGGTAAGAATCTTTTCGACGCTGTCCGCGACATTCTCTCTTCGGCCGATATCGCCGCCGCTAATCTTGAAGGCACGATGCTCGACAACGGCGGCACCGTCAAAAAGTGCGGTAATCCGAGTCTGTGCTACGCCTTCAGGATGCCGACAAAGTATGTGACAAATCTGACAGATGCAGGATTCGACTTCCTCGGAGTTGCCAACAACCATGTCAATGATTTCGGCGAAGCCGGTGTCGCTTCGACAATGTCTACGCTCGACAACGCCGGCCTCAAGTACGCCGGCCTGCGGGGCCGCTGCGAGACTGCATATCTGGAACGTGACGGCCGCAAGATCGGCTTTACTTCTTTCGGTTACAGCCGCGGGACTCTCAGCATCAACGACCTCGCCGAGGTCCGCCGTGTCGTTGGGGAACTCAAGAAGAACGCCGACATCGTCGTCGTGTCGTTCCATGGCGGCGGCGAGGGTGCGCAATATACACATGTTCCCCATAAGTCCGAGACATGTTTTGGCGAAAACCGCGGCGATGTCGAAAAATTCGCCCACACAGCGATTGATGCCGGTGCAGACATAGTCTATGGTCACGGCCCGCATGTGACCCGTGCGCTCGAACTCTATAACGGTCATTTGGTCGTCTATAGTCTCGGCAACTTCTGCACACCGTACCGGATGGCCTTGAACGGCGTGACCAGTCATAGCCCGGTTGTGACGGCTACTCTTGACGCCGACGGTAAATTCGTCGAGGGTAAGATTCACTCGTTCATGCAGTCACGCGGCACCGGCCCGCGCGAGGACAAGTCAAATTCAGTGGCTGCCCATATGCGTAAACTTACCCTCTCGGATTTTCCGCGCACTGAACTTGTTATAGAATTAGACGGAACTCTGAAAAAGAAATAAACGATAGAAAATGGAAGATAATCAGAAACGTGTCGTGCCCGTCCTTTTGCTCACGGGCTATCTTGGAAGTGGCAAAACAACGCTGCTCAACCGGATTCTCAATAACCGCAAGGGTATCAAGTTCGCCGTCATTGTAAATGACATAGGCGAAGTGAATATCGATGCCGACCTTATCGCAAAGGGTGGCGTTGTCGGTCAGAATGATGACAGTCTCGTGCCGCTGCAGAACGGCTGTATCTGCTGTACGCTCAAGATGGACCTCGTAAACCAGCTTTCGGACCTTGCCAACTCCGGCCAGTTCGACTACATCGTTATCGAGGCGAGCGGTATCTGCGAACCCGAGCCGATAGCCCAGACCATATGCGCTATGCCGCAGATGGGCGAGGAATTCAACCGTAACGCTACCGTTCGTCTCGACTGCATCGTGACTGTGGTCGATGCACTGAGGCTCCGCGATGAGTTCGCCGGAGGTGACGCCCTGGATAAAGGTAAGGTAGGGGAGGAGGATATCGAGAACCTCGTAATCCAGCAGATTGAATTCTGCAATATGATTCTTCTGAACAAGATTTCAGAGGTTACGCCTGACGAAGCCCGACATATCAAGCAGGTGGTCCGTGCCCTTCAGCCCACTGCCGAGATTGTCGACTGTGACTACTGCGATGTCAATTTCGACAAGATTCTCTATACCCACAAATTTAATTTTGAGAAGGTGGCCACTTCAGCCACCTGGGTCAAGGAGATTGAGAAGCCAGTCGAAGAAGATCACCACCATCACGACCATCACGACCATCACCAAGCTCATCGAGATAATCTCGAGGATCATGAGGACCATTCGCATTGCGATCATGAACACGGGCACTGCTGTTGCCACCATCATCACCATCACGGCGAGGGCGAGGCTGAGGAGTATGGTATAGGCACATTTGTCTACTTTGCCCGCCGGCCCTTCTCTCTGAATAAATTTGACTGGTACTGCGCCAAAAACTGGCCCAAGAGTGTTATCCGATGCAAGGGAGTCTGCTGGTTCAAGGAGAACCCCGACATGTCGTACCTGTTCGAGCAGGCCGGTCAGCAGAAGCAACTGAAAGAGGCAGGACGTTGGTATGCCACCGCACCTCAGGAAGATTTGGAGGTATTTCTTGCCCGCGACCCGCAACTTATGCGCGACTGGGATCCTGAATACGGAGACCGGATGCAGAAGTTGGTGTTCATCGGTCAGAAGATGGACCGTGCCGCTATCACTGCCGCCTTGGACGCATGCCTTGAGGGAATTTAGAATTTAGAATTTAGAAAGTAGGGTTTAGGGCGATGTTGGTGCCTTGAATAGTCTGCTTTGCTGACTGGTTGTGATGCGTCGTGGTCCCCTCTCAGCTTTCACCTTTCTCCGTAATGCCGAGCAAATCGGGGGTAACCCCCTTGCTCGGCTTTACTTTTGCCCCGAGGTTGATGAGTTTGTTGCAGGTGGTGGGGATACTCTGTCCCGACTCCTTCAGCTTGCCATAAGCGTTGTCGTAGCTGTCGCGTGCCTCGTTGAGCTTTTTGCCTATCGACAGAAAACTCTGCATGAACTTATCCACGCGGTTCAGCATCTCGTCGGCTAATTTATATACTTTCTCATGGTTGTCCGCCTGCTGGATCTGACGCCATGTAAGCGCTATGATTTTCAGGGCTGCGTAGAGGGTCTGCTCATCTGCTATATACACTCCTTTTTCCATCGCTTTTCTCCACAGTTCCGGTTTGCGAGAAGTAGCCGCATAAAGTGCCGAGGTGTTCGGGATGAACATTATCACGTAGTCTACAGTCTTTTTCCTTTCTCCGACATACCTTGAATAGTCCTTGCGTACAAGTTCGGCAACGTGGCTCTCGACACTACGGATATGGCTCTGGAGGGCGAGCTCGCGATTCTCATCAGATTCAGCCTGCAGATAGTCGAGATATGATGAGAGGGAGACCTTGGCATCGATGATGACGTCGCGCTCATGGTCCAGGTGAAGTATGACGTCCGGACGCATTGCCGAGTCTGAGTCGGAGATAACCAGATTTCCTGCCTTATCGCGTATCCATGCCTGTGTTTCGAAATGTATGCCTTCAGTCAGGCCTTGCGATTCGAGAAGCTCGGTGAGAATTGTTTCTCCCCAGTTTCCCTGGATCCGGTTGTTGCCGCGCAGAGCGTCGGCAAGCCGGTCAGCGCTTTTGCGGGCTGCGTCGCTTTGCTCCAGCACCAGCTTGATATTAGCGGCCAACTGACCGCCGAATTCAGAATGTCGTGTGGTATTCTCGGCCACCGTTTTGCGCATCTGGTCGATTGAGGCATTTAGAGGTTCGAGGATTTTGGAGACGCTCTCGCGGCTTGTAGCGGTAAATTCATTCTGGCGCTCCTTGAGCATCTTTGCCGTAAGATTCTCAATCTCCACTTTCATCTTGGCGACAGTCTCGTCAAAACGGCCCTGCAGAGCCTCGAGAGCGTTGTGGTGAGACAGGTCTTGGCGATGCAAAGCCTCGACGTGCATACGTTCCTTCTCGGCGAGCACCATCTTGAACGCGCGTTCCTTGTCGGCGAGCGACTGCTCGTACGAATTTTGGCGGTCAGAAAGTTTTCCTTTGAGAATATCGACTTCGGACTGAAGTCTTGAGGATGAAGAGCGGGCGAGGATGAATCCTATGGCCAGTCCGGCAACTAAAGCTATAACGGCAATAAGCACTTCCATTTGTCTGGGTTTTATAAGAATAAAATAAGACGGGCTTGAAAGTCATTAGACTCACAAGCCCGTCAAGTGTCCAAGATGAGACTCGAACTCACACAGCCAAACGGCCACTACCCCCTCAAAGTAGCGCGTCTACCAATTCCGCCACCTGGACATTTCTTATGGTTTGCACTTCGGGTAACCTTCGGTGCGATAAGGGATCTGAGCGAAAAACGGGACTCGAACCCGCGACCCCGACCTTGGCAAGGTCGTGCTCTACCAACTGAGCTATTTTCGCAAGTGCTCAACTGAGCGATAATATTTGTGTCCAGAATGAGACTCGAACTCACACGGCCAAAACGGCCACTACCCCCTCAAAGTAGCGCGTCTACCAATTCCGCCACCTAGACATTTCCTATGGTTTGCACTTCAGTCAACCTTCCGTGCGGTAAGGGATTTGAGCGAAAAACGGGACTCGAACCCGCGACCCCGACCTTGGCAAGGTCGTGCTCTACCAACTGAGCTATTTTCGCAGTTTACGTTATTTAGAGCGAAAAACGGGACTCGAACCCGCGACCCCGACCTTGGCAAGGTCGTGCTCTACCAACTGAGCTATTTTCGCAGTTCTCAGATATTGCCGCGGGTTTCAACCCCGTCGAACCGGTAGGGCAAGGTCGTGCTCTACCAACTGAGCTATTTTCGCAGTTTTGCTTTGCTTTTCGGGTTGTCCCCGTTTTGCGAGTGCAAAGTTAATACAAATTTTTGTGCCGTGCAAATTTTTTGTCAAAAAAGTTCGAATCTCGGCCTATTTTTTTGACTCCTTATTCCACGGTGTGTTCCCAAATCCATGCCTGGGCGAAGTGTGAACGGAATTCCGGACTCGACATTTCGCTGCGCATCGATTCGCGGTCGTTGCTGTCCAGTACGCTCACCCGGCTTCGTGTCGGGGTGGTGATGACGCTGAACTCGTAGCCGGAATCTGAGTGTTGGGCTATGAATTTTTCCGCTTCGACCGAGGTGGCGAATGTTGCTACCACGGCGTGAAAACGTTTCCCTTCCGCATTGTTCACCGGGGTCTGGTTCTCCGGGACTTCAGCAGTTTCGCTTTCGGTTGTCACGATCGACGCAGTCTGCCGGATGATTTTCTCGACAGGCACTACCGAGGCCTGGTCAACGCGACGTCGTTCGCTGACAGGCAGGATTACTGAAAGCGCTATGGCACTCACGAGTATCAGGCATGCCGCCGCGCGGGCGAATATCTTGTTAATCCCGATGTAGTAGTTGCGTTTTGTGTCGAACACGCGTCCGGGCTCCTTATATTCGTAAATGAGTGCTTCGTCGTCTTGCGAATCCGAAGTCGTGGCTGGAGCATCCTGCATGGAATCCTCGGTGCCATTATTGAACGAGGCCGGGGCAGTACGGTGTATCGGCGCTTCTGAAAAGCCGAGCATGGCTGCCAACTTGGATGCGTCGCGGAGGGGAGCGAAAATTATAGTACCCTCTTCCTGCCGAAGGATGCCTAACTGTCCCAACGTAACCTCGCCCTCTTCGCGGAGGGTGGAGAGCAACTGGTGAGTCTCGCGTCTCAGAAGTTCGCGGCCTTCTTCGAATGAAACTTCGTTCTTGCGGGCAAAAGAATTTGCCAGCAGTCCGTCATCATGATTGAGCGCGCTGTTGAAACGTACCTCGCGTGTCATCGGCAACCATGCGCCGGTCGCGTCGTCGCGTCGGGCAGAGTGGCGCACGTTGATGAATGCTCCCACGCCGGGCACGACCACGCAGTCATGACGAAGTAGCAGGAATTCGATATGTAGCGAGAGATTATACACGTTCTTGAGCTAAATCTTTGATGTTAAGTTCTCATTGTTCCCGAAGCCTGGAAATGGAGCCGAAAAACTTTGCAAAGATACAAAATATCCCGCCAACCAGCAAAGATTGGCGGGATTAATTTTTTGAAATTTTATCTACAACCCTCCTGTCAGTTGCTGGTAAATCCTCTCATCTACACCGAGTTGACGGGCGGTTTTGAGGTCTTCTTCCATCTCCGAATTCTGGTATCGGGCTTTTTTGAGCATGGCGCGCATCAGATACAACATTCCGTCGCGCGGATTCTGTCTGAGGCCATCCTGAAGTTCTTCCGCCATATCTTCGAGTTTGCCGTAAAGGTAGGCTGTCAGCAGTGCTTTGCCGAGCATGGTTCCGTCCGAATTTAGCTTATATGCCTTCTTATATTTGGCCACGGATGTTTCGCCGTCACCTTCGGCGGCCGCCATGTCGGCCTGTGCTTCGAAGATATCGGCGTCCTCACCGAATTTATCTATATAGATATCGAAATCGGTTTTCGCGCCGGGGCGGTCGCCGGTGGATTCGCGTATCAGTCCGCGCATCTTCCGCGGCCATTGCAGTGTCGAGTCGAGAGCGAGTGCGGAGTCGAAATCGGCCAGGGCCGAGCGGCTGTCGCCTTTCAGCAGGTATGTTTTCGCCCGGTTGGTGAGTAACATCGTCGAATTTGGAGCCGAGGCTAATCCGATGTCAAGGGCGTCGAGCGCTCCGTCCAGATTGTCAGTCTGTGTGCGGATGATTCCGAGATTAGACCAAAGCAGATAATTCGATTTGTTGGCGGGTTCGGTCTTGAGTGCCTTTACAGTGACGCGCTCTGCGTCATTCCATCGTTCGTGGCGGATATAATAATCGGCTGAGTCCGCCAACTGGACATAGGTGGCTGTAAGAGTCTGCGCCCCCGACAGGAGGGCGCAGAAACTGAATATGAGTGCTGATATGATTCTTTTCAAAACGATGCTTGTTGTTTATGTCCGGGGTGGATTGTCATTTGTTGTAGTTCTCCAGACCGGTCTGCAGGAACTGCTGGAATTTCGGAATGTTTTCTTCGTACGGGAATGCGTAGTTCAGCGGCTTGCCTTCATCATTAAGGATGACGTAGTACGGCTGGGCATTCGCTCCGAACTTGGTGCGCTGAAGATAGCTCCACTTGTCGCCATATGTACGCAATACACGTTCCTGACCATCCTTTTCTTTTACGGTTATAGGTTCGGGAAGTTCTTTCTTGTCGTCAACCATAAGCGTCACCATCACATAGTCGTTGTCGATGGTGTTCTTGATGTCGGAGTTGGTGAGAACGGCTGCCTCCATCTTTCGACAGTTGACACATCCGTATCCGGAGAAGTCAATCAGAACCGGTTTGTGGAGTTTCGCACCGAGTTCCATGCCCTCTTCGAAATTGTTGACCTGGGCGTGTACGTCACCTGTATACAGATTGAAGTCCTGGGTATATGTCGGTGGCGCGAAGGCGCTGATGCTCTTCAGCGGCGCGCCCCAAAGACCCGGAATCATATAGACGGCGAACGAGAGGGAAATCAGGGCCAGCATGAAGCGTGTGATTCCAACCTTCTCAATCTTGTCGTCATGAGGCAATGTAATCTTGCCGAGCAGATACATGCCGAGCAATGCGAATATCACAATCCAGAGGGCGATAAATACCTCGCGGTCCATGAGGCGCCATCCGTATGCCAGGTCGGCCACCGACAGGAACTTGAGGGCTAAAGCAAGCTCAAGGAAGCCTAAGACAACCTTCACTGTGTTCATCCAGCCTCCACTCTTGGGCATTGACTTCAACATAGTGGGGAACATGGCGAACAGCGAGAAGGGGAGCGCCAGGGCTATGGCGAATCCGGCCATTCCCACTGCCGGTGAAACGAAGTTGCTGGTCGCGGCTGCCTCTACAAGCAATGTGCCGATGATCGGACCGGTGCAACTGAATGACACGAGGCATAGCGTAAAGGCCATAAAGAAAATCGACAGGTAGCCGGTAGTGCTGTCCACCTTTGAGTCCATCTTGTTGGTCCATTTGGCGGGCAGTGTGAGCTCGAAACCTCCCATGAACGAGAAGGCGAATATCACCAACAGAACGAAGAACGCGATGTTGAATCCGGCGCTGGTGGCGAGTTCATTCAGCGCCGACGCTCCGAACAATCCCGTTACTATCAAGCCTAACGCCACATAAATCACTATGATCGACAGACCGTAGATCATGGCTGTCATGATTGATTTGCGGCGGGATTTATTGGACTTGAGAAAGAAGCTGACGGTCATCGGTATCATTGGCCATACGCAAGGGGTGACCAGGGCGATTAAGCCTCCTATGAATCCGGCTATGAAGATGTACCAGAGGCTGCGGCTCTGCTGGCCGGGGTCATCCTGGAAGACGCGTATTTCCGCCTCGCTGTTGGCCCACCATTTGTCGGCGTGGACATTGCTCAGGTTGGCGGCGGGAGTCATGAAACCTTCGGAGGCCTGCAGCGAGTCGGTCATCTCAGTCAGGGCATTTACGACGCTGTCTTTTTTCTCCTCCTTCACCTCGGCCTCCTTTTCTTCAGCCTTCTTTTCCTCCTTCTCCTTTGCGGCCTCGGTCACCGGGGAAGTTCCCTTGAAAGTATGAAGCTCATTGATCTGGATACACTCCGAGTCATTGCAGAACTGGCCGCGAATCTCCACCTTGGCGGTCCAAGCCGGGGCGGTCGGTTTGAGTTTCTGGGTGAACTTGACGGTGCCGTTGTAGTAATGCTGGTTGACCATCAGGATGTCATCGTACTCCTTGGTGTACGCCTTGTTGGGCTTGACGGAGCCGGCCGTCTGGCAGCCCTCGGTCGAGAAGTGGAAAGACAAAGGCACCGCACCGCCGTCGGGATTGTCCTGGGCGTAGAGGTGATAACCGGCCGGGACGCTGGCTGTGATTTCCACTGACGGATTGGGCGTGTTGTCATCGACAACGCGGTAGCTCCATTTGATCTGGGCCGCTCCGAATGCGCTTGTCACACACACGATTAGCGCAAAAAGTAGGGGAAGTGTCCGTTTCATAAATTCATATGGTTAGGTACTGGTGCGGACGCACCGCACGCCCCCCTCTCTACCGGGAGACGGTGCGTACGTCCACTTTTCAAACGCTAAGTTAATAGGTTCGGGCGAGATATACAAAAAAATATTAAAAAATATAGATTTGTTAAGGAATATTTGCTAAAGTTCCATCTTTTTACTACATTTGCGTTCAGTACCGCACGGTGTCAGCGTACGCCACGCGGCCGGAATCATTTTCCTTAAATCTACGACTACCAAACACGATGAAAAGAAAGCAATTGTTACTGGGCGATGAAGCACTCGCCCTCGGCGCAATCTACGCCGGTCTGTCGGGAGCCTATGCCTATCCCGGCACTCCATCGACTGAGATTCTGGAGTACGTACAGAAAAACTCCCTGGCCCGCGAGCGCGGCATCCACTCCCACTGGTCATCGAATGAAAAGACCGCCATGGAGGAGGCTCTCGGTATGTCTTTCTGCGGAAAGCGTGCGATTGTCTCCATGAAGCATGTGGGCATGAACGTCGCCGCTGACCCGTTTGTTAATTCCGGCATGACCGGCGCGAACGGCGGTATGCTTGTCATCGCGGCTGATGACCCCTCGATGCATTCGTCTCAGAACGAACAGGATTCCAGATTCTATGCGGACTTCGCCATGATTCCCGCTCTCGAACCCTCGTCGCAACAGGAGGCGTATGATATGGCACGCTACGGCTTCGAACTTTCAGAGCGCTTCGGTATTCCGGTGCTGACACGTCTTGTCACCCGTCTGAGCCATTCGCGCGCTGTTGTGGAAACTTTCGAGGAACCATTGGCTGAAAATGAACTCCATTATCCCGAGAATCCGAAGCAATGGGTGCTTATGCCGGCCATGTCGAAGGTGCGCAACCGTGCCCTCATCGCCGATCAGAAGGCTTTCGAGAAATCGTCAGACAATTCTCCCTTCAATTCGTATACCGAGGCCCATGATCATCGTCTCGGAATCATAACCAACGGAATTGCCTACAACTATCTGATGGAGGCTTTCGGTGGCGAGTGTCCCTTCCCCGTGGTTAAAATCGGCCAGTATCCTCTTCCGCAGAAGATGTTGCGCCGTCTCTACGATTCTTGCGACGCCTTGCTCGTGGTTGAGGAGGGCCAGCCGTTCATCGAGCAGAAATTGCTCGGCCTCAATGAGAATGGCAAGAAAATATACGGCAAGCTCTCGGGCGTAGTGATACGTGACGGTGAGTTGAATCCTGACTTCGTGGCCGAGGCTGTGAAACGGGTTGTGCCGGATGCAGAGGGCCTTATCAATAATGTAGTGCCAGAGGCTTCGCAGGTAATCGCACCGCGACCGCCGATGTTGTGCCAGGGTTGCGGTCACCGTGATGTTTACGGTGCGCTTAATGCCGCCCTCGACACTTACGAGTCTCCGAAAGTCTTCGGCGATATAGGTTGCTACACACTCGGTTTCCTGAAACCGTTCAATGCCATTGACACCTGTGTCGACATGGGTGCCTCAATCACTATGGCCAAAGGCGCCGCCGATGCCGGACAGCATCCGTCGGTTGCCATTATAGGCGACTCGACATTCACCCACAGTGGCATGACCGGACTTCTCGACGCAATCAATGAGAACAGCAATATTCTTGTCATCATCTCTGACAATCTTACCACCGGTATGACCGGAGGACAGGATTCGCAGGGTACGGGCAAGATCGAGGATATCTGTCTCGGTCTCGGTGCCGACCCGGCACATGTACGCACCATTGACTCGTTGCCGAAAAATCATGACGCCATGATGGCCCTCTTCAAGGAAGAGATAGACTACCCGGGTCTGTCGGTGGTGGTGTCACGCCGCGAATGTATTCAGACCGCACGTCGTCACGCGGTCAAGAAGTAATCTCATTCAAATCGAAATACCTATGAAATCAGATATAGTACTCGCCGGAGTCGGCGGACAAGGCATTCTTACAATCGCGACCATTCTCGGAGCTGCGGCTCTTCAGGAAAATCTTTATCTTAAACAAGCCGAGGTGCACGGCATGAGCCAGCGTGGCGGTGATGTGCAGTCCAATCTGCGTATCAGTTCAAAGCCGATTCATTCGGATTTGATACCCCTTGGTGGCGCTGACCTCATCGTTTCGCTCGAGCCGATGGAGGCTCTTCGTTACCTGCCCTTCCTCTCGCCAGAAGGCTGGATTGTGACCAACACCGTGCCATTTGTAAACATCGACAACTATCCGGATATGGCGGCTGTCGAAGAGGAACTGGCCCGCTGTCCGCATGTCGTATCGTTCGATATGGATGCGTTGGCAAAAGAGGTGGCCACACCGCGCAGCTCAAACCTCGTGTTGTTGGGAGCGGCATCAAAGTTCATTGAAATTGAGCCCGAGAAAATCGAGGAGGCAATCCGCGCCCTGTTCCTCCGCAAGGGCGAGAAGGTCGTAGAACAGAATTTAGCCGCTTTCCGCGCAGGCCGCGCCAAAGCCTGAGACTTGAGCCCCACCCTCATCTCTCAACTCTCAACCCTCAATCCTGAACTCTCAACTCTCAACTATAAAAGAAATGTTTCCAATCAGCAATAATACATTCGATGAGGCCGTAAAGAACCTCATGATTCTTGATATCGGTTCGGCGACAATCCGTCAGATCTGTTCGCTTGCCGCTGAACTGGAAAGACTCGCCGGTGAACCGATGGTACACCTCGAGATTGGGAATCCCGGTCTTGCCGCCGAACAACTCGGCGTGGATGCCGAGATTGCCGCGCTCGAAAAAGGAGTCGCCAATCAATATCCCCCCATCCAAGGTATCCCGGAACTTAAAAAAGCCGGTTTCGAATTTATCAAGGCCTTCATAAACACCGATATACCCGACAAATGTGTGATACCGACGGTTGGGTCGATGCAGGGTTCCTTCACACTTCAGCTTCTGTTGTCGCAACGTCTGAAGGGAAAGGACACCATGCTGTTCCTGAGTCCTGGCTTCCCCGCCAACGTGTCGCAGGCAAAAGTGCTCGGCATAAAGACTGAGCAATTTGACATATACAAATACCGCGGCAAGGCCCTGGAGGCCAAACTCGAATCCTATCTGGCTAAGGGTAATGTGACCGGGTTGATGTACTCCAATCCAAACAACCCTGCATGGACAAACCTCACGGAGGAGGAACTCGAGATAATAGGCCGCCTCGCCACGAAATATGACTGCATCGTGCTTGAGGATTTGGCCTATTTCGGCATGGATTTCCGTCATGATATCAGCCATCCCGGTGAGCCTCCCTATGGTGTGTCCGTCTCGCATTATACAGACAACTACATCATGTTGTTGTCCGGCTCGAAGATTTTCAGTTATGCGGGCCAGCGCATCGCATTGGTCTGCATGAGTCCTGCTGTCTACAATCGCCGGTACGAGTTCTTCGAGAAGTTCTACGAGATGCCGGCCTTCGGCGATGCCTACATATTTGGAGTGCTTTACTGCGCTTCGTCGGGTACATCCCACTCCGCTCAGTGCGCTCTTGCCGCTATGCTTTCGGCTGCCGCCAAAGGCGAGTTGAAATTTATCGACCACTGTTCGGAGTATGGTCGCCGAGCCGGAATCGTCAAGAAGATTTTCAACGACAATGGATTCAATATCGTCTATGACATGGATGGTGATGAACCGATTGCGGATGGATTCTTCTTTACGGTTGGATATCCCGGTATGACCGGCGTCGAACTGCAAAAAGAACTTATACGCTATGGCGTTTCCTCAATCGCTCTCGCCACGACCGGTTCGGAGCAGGAGGGCATACGGGCTACTGTCTCGATGATTTCAGACGATGAATCTTTCCGGCGTCTGGAACGTTTCCTTAAGAAATTCAGGGAAGATCACCCGGTGAAAGAGTGAGCCATGAAAGCGGACCAGAATATAAACTATGTTAGCGCGGCCGAAGCCGTGAAGTTGATCGAGAGTGGCGACCATGTTTATCTGCAGGGTTCAACTTCTACGCCCGAGGAGCTGGAGAAGGCTCTTGCGGACCGTGGAAACGAATTGCGCGATGTGACAATCATCACCGGATTCGGCGTGTGCCGAGGCCGTTCGCCGTTATGCCGCCCGGAGTACAAGGATTCGTTTATCGTAAATTCCTTTTTTGTCAATAATTCCTTCCGTGAATGGATAGCCGAGGGATACGGTTCGATGACTCCCCGTTTTCTTGGTGAAGTACCGCAACTGATACGCGATGCCACATGGCGCGTGGATGTTGCGTTGCTGAACTGTTCGATGCCTAACGAGGATGGTCTTGTCAGTTTCGCAGTGTCGGGCGACGTGGCTTGCTCGGCAGTGGAATGTGCTGACCGTATCATCGCCCAGATCAATCCGAACATGCCGTTTTCGTATGGCGACCCGACCATACATATCTCGAAAATAGATGCGTGTGTGCGGAGTGACACACCGCTGGTTGAGGTCCCGACCGCAGAACCGACCGATGCCGAACGCCGTATCGGCCAATATATCGCCGAGAGGATTCCCGACGGTGCTACGCTGCAGATTGGTGTAGGAGGCATACCCAATGCCGTGATCCGTGCGCTCGCAGACCATAAGCATCTCGGTCTCCACACGGAGGCTATGACCGACGGTGTGCTGCCGTTGCTCGAAAGTGGAGTCATTGATAACTCGCTGAAGACTGTCCTGCCAGGCAAGTCTGTTGCATCGCTTGCACTCGGATCAAAGGAGCTGTACAAGTATATGGACGGAAATAAGGATATAATATTCCGCGATGTGGCATGGACCAACAACCCCTACGTCATAGGCCAGAATCCGAAAGTCATGTCCATCAACTCATGTCTTGAAATTGACCTTACCGGCCAGATTTGCGCGGATTCCATTGGTACGAAAATCTTCTCCGGTGTCGGAGGGCAGCATGACTTTGTCTATGGCTCCTCACTTTCGGAGGGCGGCCTCTCGTTCCTTGCCATGCTTTCCACCACCAACAAGGGGCATAACAAAATCAAGCCTGTCCTTACGTCGGGTGCCGGCGTTGTCACCACACGCTTCCAGACCAATTATGTGGTTACCGAGCATGGTGCGGTCGACCTTCGTGGGCGTACACTTGCCGAACGCGCTAAACTGCTCATCTCGATTGCGGCTCCGCAATTCCGCGAGGAACTTGAGCGCGCTGCGGTCGAACGGTTCGGATATTCATTCACCCGTCTGAAGTAATAGCTTATCCTCATTCGCTTATAAATGGGGGAGAAGATGCAGGTTGAACGCATTTTCTCCCCATTTCTTTATAGAAATTATATCAACAAGCGACATAACAGATATGAACAGATGCTGATTTTTACTAACTTTGCGTCATGAAGAAACTCGCTGCTCTTGTCTTTATTCTTATTGGTCTTGCAGGTTGCAGACACAGCAATGTAATCGACAGTACATATCCCTGGCCGTCTTCGGGTGTCGATGAGGCAGATTCTCTGATGTTGAGATTTGAAAATCTACGGTCGCGTCTTACAACCACCGATGTAGAGAGACGTGAAATTGTAAACCGTTTCTGTTCAATATCGGCAAAATATCCGGCCAACGATATTCTGAGGATGAGAAGTCTCTATCTTGAGGCCTGTACTCTGTTGAGGACAGACCCGAAGAAGGCGCACACTTTCGTATCGGAGGGTATGGCGGGACTTGACTCTGCCTCCTCGCCTTACGATTGGTTCTGTCTCCGCACCCTCAAACTGCCATACGAAGGCAATATTTATGACCGGTATGTCCTGGCACGCGAGAACTGTCACTTCTTCAAGAAGGTTGATTCGGAGGCCGAATATGGACGTAATCTTGTTATTCTCGGCAACGTAATGACTAATCTCCGGGATGTTGACAAGGCTCTCGAATATTATGACCGCGCGGCTGAAATTTTCCGCCGTCACGGCATGACCAACGAGTGGAATGCCATCCGGCTGAACAAGATTCCATTTGTTAAGCCGGAGAAGGTCGGAGCATATGTGGACAGTCTTCTGGATGACCCCGGAATCAGAAAGAATCCCAAGCTGTATTTTGTGGCGCTGCAGAACGCGATATTCATGTTGGACCGTAATGAATTGCTTGATTCCGCTATAAATCTCGCCCGGCGAGAACGCATCAACCGCAATGACTATATGATGATACTCGTGTTCAAGGCCATGCATCTCGTCGATGAAGGACGGCCGGGTGGGGCTCTGGTGTTGACAGATGAGTTGAGAAGGGAAATGTCCCATAATCAGTTGATATCGCGTTATCAACCTGATACCCACTTGTATTTGGCCGATATATATGCCGCCAACGGCTTGAAAGACTCCTGCATATCTGAATTGAGGCAATCCATTGTCTGGAACGACAGTGTATTTGTCGAAATGAATTATCCGGGAATATATTCTACCGAGACCAAGGCGCGCATTGAGATTGCCGAACAGAACATTCGTCTTGAGAAACGATACCTTGTGATGTGGTGGGTCCTCTCGATACTGATTCTTTTGGCTGTGGCCGGCCTTATCTATCATAAAGTGCAGAAGCGGCATGAACGCCGTAAATATGAACTTGATCTGCTCGATGAGAAATTAGAAAGCGAGCGAAAGGTGGCGTTGGCACAATCGAGCGTCCTGAAGGAAAGTGACAGGATGATTGATGAATTCAGCGCAGCGCTTAGGACGTTGAAAGAGTCCGGGCGTGTTGGTGATGATGTCGAGAAAGAGCTTTCGCGCATAATAAAGGCCTTCCGGAGCAATGACGAATCGCGTAAGGGGTATCTCAAGATGAATCGTGAACTTGACAACAAATTCACCCTGCGACTCAAAGAGGATTTCCCTGATTTGTCAGAGAGTCAGCTGAGACTGGCAGCCCTGCTTGCAACAGGCGTCGGCAGCCATCAGCTTTGCTCGATTCTCAATATTTCCTCGAAGTCATTGTATACAAGCCGGTATCGTCTACGTTCACGATTGGGTCTCAGTAAGGATGAAAGTCTTGAGGACTTTCTGAGACGTTACGACCAGCGCCCGGAGTGAATGCTGTCTAAGAGTCCGTTTCATAAAAATTTTGGTTCTGGGGGCGGCTGCTTCACGCCAATCCCAGAACCAAAATTTTTATGAAACGGACTCTAAGACAAAGACCCCATTTCTTTATAAGATGGGGTCCTTGAAATTCGGTCTCAGACGAGATTCGGTCTCAGATTTCGTCCGGGTTGACTACAATGTCTATAGCTTTCTTCGATGAACTGCCTTTGTAACGGTAGATGATGTTGGTGCCCTTTTCCTGACAGAACTCCAGAAGGCTTGCGAAGTCCTTGCTTCGTTTCTTCTCGCCCTTGAGTTGTGCGATGGAGTTATCTTTTAATTCTTCCTTGTTCTGTTCGATTGCCTCCATGTCGACCAGGTGTTCATTGCAGGTGATCTCATACACCAAAGCATTGTTTTCCTGCTCGATTTTCTGCATTGTGAAACCGTTTCCGAGTTTCATGGGCAACATGGTGTTCAGTTGTTTGACAGCTTTCTCCAGACGGTTCTCCTTGCTTCCGCACGAAGCGAAACCCTGAATCATGAGGATTGACACGAGGGCCACGAGAACTGACCCGAAAACAATTTTGATTTGTTTTGACATAGGTAATGAAATTTGGTTGATTATTCCTGTAATCGACTGCGGATACGTGCCACGGTCGATTCGCTTGCAAAGTTACACAAATCACGCTGTTTCCGGCAAATTATCCATATAGATATCATATAGACACCCCTCCCTTTATCGGCTCCCATGGGATCCTGGATTATATGAGGGTGTCTTTGGGTTCGATTTTGGGGCGACGGCGGCTGCTGGGGTTGCGGTACTGACGCTGGCTGTTCATACGGTAATATTCGGTCGAGTCAAAGGGCATCGACGACAGCGAGATGCTGTCCATCCATAATGTACGTGTCGTACCGTCCGACAAAGCAAGGTTGCCAAAAATCCTTTTCACCGTTCTTGCCGTGTCCGTCTGGACTGTCATCTCAATCCGGTTCGCCTTGATGGTTGAGGTGATGTAATCCTGTGATCCATTGTCATACTCCACGCCGAACAATGCCTTGCCGTCAGCAGAATAATTGAACCGCAGTTTCAGACGCACACGCTCGCCCGATTTCACATCGACCGTAGGCACCGAGAAATCAAAACCATTCTTGGCTCCAAGAGGCGAAATGACCGCCATACGCGCATATGGCCACAAGTCATTGACCACCGCATCAGTCAGACTCGCTCCCTTGACCTTGGCACGCTTCCGACGCAATTCCTTGACAACCTTGTCACAGAATTCATAATAATCATCCTGATTGCGGGCATACCACATCATGGTGGAATCATATTCCTCTTGTGTCAGACCGTGCATTTCGAGAACGTACTCCTTCAATGCCTCACGGTCGCTCTGATTGCCGTTTGTCATACTGCTCAGACTCGCTTCCGCTAAGGTCATGTCGGCCACTACAGATGCCATCTTATCGTCTGACTGCACCCCTTTCGGGCGGCGCACACACGATGCGCCACCGACGATTAGGGCTGCCATAATCAGGATATGTGTCAAACGTATTCTCATTTACGCTTCTTTTTTATGTCAGAGACATCGACAGTCTTTTCCTCACCCTGCGTGTTACCCTTGCCAAGCGCATTGAACGCTACTGAGAAATCGCGCGAGTAGAAGAAAATCAGAAGGGCAACGCCCACACATATTGACGCGTCGGCGATATTGAAGATATAGGCGAAAAACTCAAAGTCATGTCCGCCCACTAACGGCATCCATTCCGGCCATACAAATTCGAAAAACGGGAAGTACAGCATATCCACCACACGGCCTTCGAACCATGTCGAATATCCTCCACCATCGGGGAAGGCGACGGCAATCTCAGGTGGCATAGGATTGTTGAAAACTTCCCCATAGAAAACGCAGTCGAATATGTTGCCGGCTGCTCCGGCGGTAATCAGCGCCACTGTGACTATGAAACCGGTGCGGACTGCAAATTTGTCCTTGATCTTCACTAAGAACCATAGAAAGAGACCCACTGCCGCAATACGTCCGAAAGTCAGCAGCAGTTTATTCCACAGTTCCAATCCGAAGGCCATACCGTTGTTTTCGATAAACTTGATATGGAACCACGAAGTCACCGGAATATCCTCGCCGAGATAGAAATGTGTCTTGACATAAATCTTCACTATCTGGTCCACCATGAGAATAGCCGCAATGATAGCGGCGGCGAGCCATCCGGCATTACGGCGCAACGCCGAGGGATTTTCTCCCCCGGCGGTACCGATCAGTCTGTTATCTGTATTTTCCAACATTTTTTATGAAACGGGGTCTCAACGTGTCACACGGGCAAGGAATTTATCACCATCCACATCGAGTTCTACCACTCCGTCACCTTCAAGACTATCCACAACGACAATCTCGTTGGCGAGCACCTGGGCTGCGATATAGTCCTTGTAGACCTCAAGAGCGGCCTCGACATCGGCGTTGCGTGTCAGTTCCACGCGAACCTTGTCGGTAATCTCGAAGTCAGACGACTTGCGGATGTTCTGTATACGGTTGATGAGCTCGCGGGCCATGCCTTCATTTTTCAACTCAGGTGTGACAGTCACATCGAGTGCAACTGTAACATTGCCGTCGTTGGCGACAAGCCAACCCGGAACATCCTCGGGTATAACCTCCACGTCCTCAAGAGTCACAACCGGCTCGCCCGGCAATGACGCGAATGTGAATGAGCCGTTACGCTCCAACTCGGCGATCTGCTTCTGATCCATGGCGGTAATGGCCTTTCCGAGGTCTTTCATAATCTTGCCATACTTCGGACCGAGTTTCTTGAAATCAGCCTTGACGCGCTTCACGAGACCGGACTCCTCATTGTCGACAATCTTGAGTTCCTTGACGTTAAGCTCATCGAGCAGAATACCCTCAACCGCCTCCAGTGCCTTGCGCTGGTCCGAATCCATGACAGGCACAAGCAGTGTCTGCAGCGGCTGGCGGACCTTGAGGTTGACCTTGCGGCGGAGTGCCAAGACATTCGAAGTGATGACCTGTGCAAGATTCATACGATCTTCCAGATCCTTGTCGATTACCTTCTGGTCTGCCTTCGGGAAGTCGGCAAGATGAACCGACACATATTCACCCTCGGGCAACGAAGGAGCCACAAGGTCCGAATACAGCTTGTCGGCGTAGAAAGGCGAGAAGGGTGCCATCAGGAGCGCGACCGTCTTTAGACACTCGAACAGTGTCTGGTATGCCGCGAGTTTGTTCTGATCCATCTCGCCGGCCCAGAAACGCTTGCGGTTCAAGCGGACGTACCAGTTCGAAAGATTGTCGTTGACAAATGCCTCTATGGCGCGCGCTGCCTTGGTCGGCTCGTAATCGTCAAGATCGGCCTCTACCTCCTTGACCAGCGAATTGAGCAAAGACAGAATCCAGCGGTCGATTTCAGGGCGCTCATTGACCGGTATCAACGGCTCGGAGCCGGTGAATCCATCGACATTGGCATATAGAGCAAGGAATTTGTAGGTATTGTAGAGTGTGGCGAACAGCTTGCGGCTTACTTCACCGACACCTTCCTCGTCGTACTTGAGATTATCCCACGGCGACGAATTCGAAATCATATACCAACGCACCGGGTCGATTCCGAAGCGCTCGATGTTGTTGAACGGGTCAATAGCGTTACCGAGGCGCTTGGACATCTTGTTGCCGTTTTTGTCGAGCACAAGACCGTTCGAGATGACAGCCTTATATGCGACAGAGTCGAACACCATGCCGGCAATGGCATGCAGTGTGAAGAACCAACCGCGGGTCTGGTCGACACCCTCGGCAATAAAGTCGGCGGGGTAGACCTCTCCGGAATCGAGCAGTTCCTTGTTCTCGAACGGGTAGTGTATCTGTGCATAAGGCATCGCACCCGAATCAAACCAGACGTCGATGAGGTCGAGCTCACGTTTCATCGGCTTGCCCGACTCCGAAACGAGAATCAGCTCATCGACATACGGACGGTGCATGTCAATCTTGGCATAGTTTTCTGCAGAATAGTCTCCGGGCACGAAGCCTTTATCCTTCAGCGGGTTTGACTTCATGATGCCTTTCTCAACAGCCTTTTCAACGCGGTTGTAGAGGTCCTCGTAGCTTTCAACTATAATCTCCTCGCGGCCATCCTCAGTGCGCCAGATAGGCAGGGGAGTGCCCCAGTAGCGCGAGCGTGACAGGTTCCAATCCTGAACATTCTCGAGCCACTTGCCGAAGCGTCCCGAACCTGTTGATGCCGGCTTCCACTTGATGGTGCCGTTGAGTTCAATCAGACGTTCGCGAGCCTGCGGGGTGCGGATGAACCAGCTGTCGAGCGGATAATAGAGGACGGGCTTGTCCGTACGCCAGCAATGGGGGTAGTTGTGCACATGCTTCTCGGTGCGGAATGCCAGACCCTCCTGCTTCAGCTCCACGCAGAGCTCCACATTAAGGTCCTCGGCTGCGTTGGCCGCTTTCTCGTCATAACGGCCGTTTACCGTATATTTGGGGTCGAAACCGTTCTTGACATACTGACCTGCATGTTTGGAGTAAAGGGGCAAGTTAACGCACTTCTCTACAAATTCTGGTGCGAGGTCGTCAACCAAGTAGAATTTGCCGGTCAGGTCGACCATCGGACGGGTTTCCCCTTTCAGGTTTATCATGAACAGCGACGGTATGTCGGCGGCTTTGGCCACCTTGGCGTCGTCGGCACCGAATGTCGGCGCGATGTGCACGATACCCGTACCGTCTTCGGTCGTGACATAATCGCCCGGAATCACGCGGAACGCGCAGTCGGCTATCTCGACAAACTTGTCGGCGCCGACATTATAACATTTTTCGGGATTGGCAGCCGCATACTCATTGACATATGCGGGCGCGAAGTCGCTGACACGTTCGGTCGGCTTGACCCAGGGCATGAGCTGTGCATAGTGCATGCCGACGAGTTCATCACCTTTCCACTTTCCGACTATCTCATAGGGAACGACCTTGTCGCCCGGTTTATAATCATCGAGGGCTTTCTCCGCGCCTTCCTTCTTGAAGTATGCGTTCACCAGTACCTCGGCTAATACAACTGTGATTTTGTCACCGTTGTAGGGATTATAGGTTCGCACGGCCACATAATCGAATTTCGGTCCGACACAAAGCGCGGTGTTCGAGGGGAGTGTCCAGGGGGTGGTGGTCCAGGCCATGAAGCAAGGACGTCCCCAGCCGGTCATCTCCGGCTTCGGATCCTGGATGTCGAAGAGGACAGTGGCGGTCAGGTCCTTCACGTCGCGGTAACAGCCGGGCTGGTTAAGCTCGTGCGAGCTGAGACCTGTTCCGGCGCCCGGCGAATAAGGCTGGATTGTATATCCCTTGTAAAGATAGCCTTTCTTATAGAGCTGGGCGAGCAACCACCATAGGGTCTCCATGTACCGCTGGTCGTAGGTGATATACGGGTTGTCAAGGTCTACCCAATAACCCATGCGGTGAGTCAGGTCTGTCCACTCCTTGGTGTATTTCATCACCTCCTGCGGCAGGCGGCGTTATATTCGTCAACAGATATCTTCTTGCCGATATCCTCCTTGGTTATGCCGAGGTTCTTCTCCACGCCGAGTTCCACGGGAAGTCCGTGGGTGTCCCATCCGGCCTTGCGTTTCACATGGAAACCCTTCATGGTCTTGTAGCGGCAGAAGATATCCTTGATGGTACGTGCCATCACATGGTGGATGCCGGGCATGCCGTTGGCCGACGGCGGACCTTCGTAAAACACAAAGGTCGGACAGCCTTCACGTTCCTTCATCGAACGCTCGAAGAGAGAATGGTTGTCCCAGACTTCGAGCATCTCCTTGTTGATGTCCGAAAGATTGAGCTGGCGACTATATTCCTGAAATTTTTTCATATGTCGTGTTAGTTTTTTGTTCCTTTAGCTCCCTTGGCGCCTTTGGTACCACCGCCAAGCGCGAATATGTTCTGGTCGTAAGTGAAAGTCTTGCGCTCGATGGCACGTTTACGCTTCAGTGCGAGTGCCACAAGCTTGTCCATCAGCTGTGCGAACGAGATTCCGGTTGCTTCCCAGAGATAGAAACTGAGCGAGCCGGGAATTGTATTGATTTCGTTGACGTATACTGAATCATCCTTTTCGTCGACCATCACATCGACACGGCTTACGCCATGGCATGACAGCACGCGGAAGGTCTCGCCGGCGATGTGCTGGATCTTGTCGGTCATCTCCTTGGAAAGTTCAGCCGGGATCCGCTTTTCGCTGGCCTGCATTCCCTGGTTGGTTTTGGTGCCACCCATGTACTTGTCCTCATAAGAGAGGAATTTACCGCTCTTGATCGGTTCCTCGAGAACTGAAGTCTGATAATCGTCCGCGTCACCGAGAACCGAGCAGTTGATTTCCTTCAGTTGCTCGACCATATGCTCGACGATGATGCGCTGTGAGAATTTCTCAGCCTTGTTGATTCGTTCCACGAGTTCGCGGCGGTCAGCAGCAGTGCCGATACCTACCGACGAGCCGAGGTTTGCAGGTTTTACAATCACCGGATAACCCAGTTTAGATTCGACTTTTTCGACAATGGCGTCGCGGTTGGAGTTCCATTCATTGTCGGTAAACCAAACGTAATCTACTACAGGAATACCCTCGGAACGGAGAATCATCTTCATCGTGATCTTGTCCATGCCGTTGGCAGAAGCAAGCGTGTTGCAGCCGGCGAAAGGAATACCGATTGTCTCGAGGAGACCCTCGAAAGTGCCGTCCTCGCAGTTTGTGCCGTGCAGCACCGGGATGGCGACATGGAGTTCGGCGACAACGGGGTTCTTCTTGGCGAAGAGGCCCGACGCCTGCGCCTTATAGAGATTGAAATCACCGAATTCCGGACGCATGAACACCTCATCGGCATCGGCAATCAGTTTATTAAGATCCTTATAGTTCTTAAGGTCAAGAAGATTCTGACCGGTATACCACCGTCCCTGCTTCGAGATATAGATAGGCACGATGTTATATTTGTTTTCATCGAAGGCATTGATTGCCTGGAGGGCCGAAATGACGGAGATTTCATGCTCGACCGAGCGACCTCCGAAGAATACAGCTACGTTGGTTTTCATTCTGCAAAATATACTTAAGTACCCGCTCAGATTAAAAGCATACCATCCTGCGGGCATCTGGATGGCCGCTTTCCCACCCGCTTCTCAGTTACAGAGTGGTGACTATGCGCCTTCGAATCGGACGGAAAATCAACCACCCATATACTCACATTATAATATGTTTTTAATCTGAGCGGGTACTTATAAGACTTATCGGCCTCTGTATGAGCCCAACAGGCATCCACCTGAAGCCAGTTGTCAAGCCTTAGGTTCCAATTTGCAAAATTAGCAAAAAATTCGGAAACCACCTAACCCGCAACCGAATAATTCACCCCACAATTCACCTCTTGTAATTTAATTTCGCGGGGTCAGCGGGAGGGGGTGGTGGTGACTGAGACGAGGATGTGGGGGCAGAAGGCTGTCTTTAGGGCCGATTCGATGGCGGCGGCGGTCTCGGCGGCGCGGTCGATGGTCGTGCCGGAGGCGATGCGGATGCCTATGTCAAAGATGAGATGATGGCCGTTGCGGCGCGATCGGAGGTAGGTTATTCCTTCGACGCCTTCGATGTTTTCAACCACTCCGCGCGCTTTCTCAACTTGGTCAAACGGCAAGGAGCGCTCCATCAGCTCGACAAACGCAGGCTTGAACAACCTCAGCGCCGGTATGAGTATGAACACAGCGATTACTAATGATGCGACCGGGTCAAGTATCCTGAAAGCCGGTCCGAAGAAGTGTGAGAATGTTACTCCAATCAGGGTTGCCACCGAGGCCAAAGCGTCACTGCGGTGGTGCCAGGCATTGGCCAGAAGGGCATTTGACGACACCTTGCGTCCGGCATGTGAGTAGAAGCGGAAGAGTCCTTCCTTGCAGGCCATGGCGAACAATACGACGATGAATGTCCAGATGTCGGGCTGTTCCAACGTTTCCCCTTTCGCATAATCTATTATGGATTCCACTGCCTCGGCTCCAATCATCAGTGCCACAACGACAAGGAAGGCTGAGATCAGGAACGAGGAGAAGGTCTCGAATTTTCCGTATCCGAATGAATAGCGGTCGTCGGCGGCTTTGTATGAAATGCCGACGAATATAAGCATTATCACATCGGCCGCCAGGTCATTCAGCGAATGAAAACCGTCAGCGACCAACGCGTCACTATGTCCGAGATAGCCGGCTGTAAGCTTTAGTCCCATCAGGACCGCGTTGACAATACAACCGATCTTTACGACGCGACGTATGGTTTTGGCTGACTCGCCCGACTCATCCGGAAGAACTTGCGCCAAGGGACGCTCATGGTGGTGTTTCCTCATATTATTTCGTAATATTCTACAAAGTTACATAAAAAATTCGAGATTTTTTGTACCTTTGTTGCTGTGGACGCTTGTCTGCATTGTGAAAAAGACGTTTGTCTGTATTGTGGAAAATAAGAAGTTAAGTGATGAAGAAGATTTTATTATACCTCATGTTATGTGTGGCCGGATCCGTGAGTCTCCGGGCCGAGTCTGCAAATGCTCTGTCGGGTTCGTGGAGAGGCGAACTGAGAATGGGGAGTATGGCGTTGCCACTTATTTTTAATTTTGATGAGGCGCCCGATGGGTCGCCGGCGTTCACTCTTGATTCTCCGCAACAGAATGTCACGGGGTTGCCGCTGACTGTCAATTATCTGTCCTCAGACAGTTTATCGGTGTCTGCCACCAATATCGGGGCGGAATATAAAGGATGCGTACATTTGCCCGAGGCTAAAATTGAGGGAACCTTTGCCCAAAGAGGTTTTACTTTTCCGATGACTTTGAGGCCTCAGGAGCCGATTGAAGTTCGGCGTCCTCAGACTCCGATGCCGCCGTTTCCTTACCAGAGTGTTGACACCGTGTTTACTTCATCGGATGGTGTCAGATTCGCAGGCACCCTGGCGATTCCGCAAAACGCCTCGAAAAAGACTCCGGTAGTGGTTATGGTCACGGGGAGTGGCCCGCAGAACAGAAATGAGGAATTGTTCGAGCATCAACCTTTTGCTGTCATTGCAGATTATCTTGCCCGCAATGGCGTGGCGTCATTCCGTTATGATGACCGAGGCGTAGGGAGTTCTGAAGGAAATTTTGCGGCCTCAACGATAAAGACATTTGAAGCCGATTGTGAGGCAGCGGTGAATTTTGTGCGTGGTATGAAGCGCTTTGGCCGCGTTGGCATACTTGGCCATTCCGAAGGAGGCACGATTGCAATGCTTCTTGCGGAAAGACAGGTGCCGGATTTCATCGTTTCCTTGGCCGGAGTGGCAATCACAGGGAAAGAAACGATTCTGGACCAGAACCGACGCCTGATGGCAGAGTTGGGACTCTCTGAAAGTGATATGGAGGGGAGCATGGCGGTGATAGAAGCCGTTTTCGATGAAATTATTGCCAGTGGTGGCAAGTCGGGTTTGTCGATAGATGTTGACAAAATAGCGCAATCGAAGAATGTGACGGTACCTCCGGTAGTCATGCAATGGCTCAAAAGGAATGTAGCGGCCACGACACCGTATTTGGCCGAGATGCTTGCGGTTGATGCGGGTGCGGAATTGACGAAAATAAAATGTCCGTTTCTTGCGATTAACGGCACTCTCGATACGCAGGTTGACGTCAATAAAAACCTTGGAGTGATACGGGCACAGAGCAAGCATGCGAAAGTAAAGGAAATAGCCGGCCTGAATCATCTGTTACAGCACGCTACAACGGGCGAGGTATCCGAATACGCAGAAATTCGAGAAACCATCTCCCCGGAAGTCCTCCAACTGCTCCTGGACTTCATAAAATAAATCGGCCGTCACAGCGTCGCCACCCCCGCCTGTACGAGCCACCGGACAAGCGAGTTCGATAATCGCCGGAAATTCGAGTTCGATAATCACCGGATATGCGAGTTTGATAATCACCGGATGTGCGTGTTTCATATATTACCAACCCCTCCTGGGTTGGTAATCAGCCGAATTCTGTCCACCACCACTCCAACAGGTTGGTGACGAATCGGAAAATCTCTATCCCTCTATCGGGGGTAAACCAATTGGGCGGCGGGAAATCCTGTCTACTCCCAGAGACGCTTATGCCCAATCATCGGGGTACCACTGTAATCCGTGATATTCAACCATCCATTGCATTTCTGTCATGAAATCTTTGTTCTCTATTGTATGGTGCTTTTCTTGGTGTAGCACATAATCAAGAACGCTCTGCAATTCTGCTTTCCCAACCGAACATGCGAAATAGCCGGATCCCCAACTTTCAAAGTCCGGAAACTGTTCATCATTTCGCAACATCAATGTTGTAGAACGTTTGATATCTCGAATCAGGTCGGCCAACGCTATAGTTGGGTTTAAATCGAAAAGAATGTGAACGTGGTCAACAAAACCATTTATCCGGTAAGTGTAGCAGTTGTGATTTTGCAATATTTTGTAAATATACGCATACAGAATTTTTCTTTTCTCCATGGGGATAGTCCGCTTTCTATGCTTTGTGGCAAAAACCACATGGCAACCCAGAAATACCTTACTCATACCATCTCTGTTTTAAGTATTTAGTTAGCAAATATATTATAATTCTTTGAGCAATCCAACAATAATCGAAAAATATTTGTCTTTGTCACCATGTTAGAAGGGGTGATGACATGGAAATGAATTCTTTAAGTTCACGGACCACTATACTTCTGGCGGTGGAAGGAAGTGACATAAACCGCGCCTTGCATTTTACATGTTTCCAACCCCGGAGGGGTTGCATTCTGTATTAGCCGAGGGTAGAGATGGATGCTCCGCATCCATCTCTACCCTCGGCTAAGTATCCCCCTAAACTTTTTTCGCGCGCCCGCTTTGCGGGCGCGCGAAAAAAGAGAATGATGATCTTGCTGCCGTGGGTAGAAAAACGTCTTCGCCGTTTTTCTACCCACGGTTAATAAATAATGCAACCCCTCCGGGGTTGGTCAAGTGCCGACCTTAACCGTCAGTCAAACGAAAATCGTGCGTCTGACCATCGATGACGGCGTGCGTCTGACCATCGATGACGGCGTGCGTCTGACCATCGATGACGGCGTGCGTCTGACCATCGATGACGGTCTGCGTCTGACCATCGATGACGGTCTGCGTCTGACCGTCGGGTGGGGGTTATTTCTTGGCGATTTTGGCCCAGGTGTCTTTCAGGCCTACTGTCTTGTTGAAGACGGGATGGCCTGGCGTTGTGTCGGAATCGACCACGTAGTATCCCAAACGCTGGAACTGGTAGTTGTCTCCGGCTTTGATGCGCTCGGCCAACCAAGGCTCAATCTTTGCGTTTGTGCGCACTTTCAACGAATCCGGATTGAGAAGGTCGCGGAAATCACCCTCCTCCGCACTCGGATTCTCGACCTTGAACAGACGGTCGTAGTCGCGTATCTCGGCATCGACAGCTGTCGGAACAGCAACCCAATGCAACGTGCCTTTTACCTTGCGGTCCGCTCCCGGAAGACCGCTGCGTGTCTCGGGGGCATAAGTGGCGCGAATCTCGGTGATATTGCCTTCTTCGTCCTTCACGACACCTGTACACTTGATGATGTAAGCACCCTTGAGTCGAACCTCCTTGTCGGGCGAGAGGCGGAAGAACTTCTTCGGCGGGTTCTCCATGAAATCCTCACGCTCAATCCAAAGCTCGCGGCTGAAAGGCATCTCGTGGGTGCCTTCGGCAGGATTCTCCGGATTGTTGTCCATCACCATGATTTCGGTCTTGTCTTCAGGATAGTTCTCCAACACCAGCTTGACGGGATTCTGGATGACGCTGACACGGGTGGCGGTCTTGTTCAGATCCTCGCGGATGGCATGCTCGAGAAGCTCGATATGGTTGAGCGCCTCGTAACGGGTGTAACCGATGCGGTTTACGAAATCCTTGATGGCCGAGGGGGTGTAGCCACGGCGGCGCAGACCCTTCAGGGTCGGCATACGGGGGTCATCCCATCCGTTCACCAGACCCTCCTTGACGAGCTGGAGCAACTTGCGCTTGCTCATCACGGTGTATGTGAGGTTGAGGCGGTTGAACTCAATCTGACGCGGGCAGTAACTCTCATCGGCAAGCTCCTTCACGAAATACTCATAGAGCGGACGGTGAGGCACAAACTCCAAGGTACAGATTGAGTGGGTCACACCCTCGAAGTAGTCGCTCTGACCGTGGGCGAAGTCGTACATGGGGTAGACCTTCCATGTGTCGCCGGTGCGCCAGTGGGGAGTCTTGATGATGCGGTACATGATCGGGTCGCGGAAGTGCATGTTGTCGCTTGCCATGTCGATCTTGGCACGGAGCACCATCGAACCTTCGTCGAACTCGCCTCGGTTCATCCGTTCGAAAAGGTCGAGGTTCTCCTCAACCGGACGGTCGCGGTACGGGCTCGGGGTTCCGGGCTGTGTGGGCGTTCCTTTCTGGCGAGCGATTTCCTCGCTCGACTGTTCGTCGACATAGGCTTTGCCCTCCTTGATCAGGCGCACGGCCAGGTCATAGAGTTTCGGGAAATAATCGCTGGCGTAATATAGGCGGTCTTCCCAATCGTAACCGAGCCAGTGGATGTCCTCCTTGATGGCATTGACATACTCCATATCCTCTTTCTGGGGATTGGTGTCGTCAAAGCGGAGGTTGCAAGTGCCGCCGAATTTTTCAGCCGCGCCGAAGTCCATGATGAAAGCCTTGGCGTGACCAATATGGAGGTAGCCGTTTGGTTCGGGCGGGAATCGGGTATTGAGACGGCCTCCGTTCTTGCCGGCGGCCAGGTCATTGGCTATTTCCTGCTCGACGAAATTGAGGCCGGATTCGTTGACCGTTCCCTCTTCGGCTGCAGAGTTCTGAATGTCGTTGTTCTTGACTGTTTCCATATCTATGGGAGATTGAAGTATTGTTTTCAAACCGCAAAGATAATATTTTTTAGTGGTATTTCGGCGCATAAACCCTTAAAAAACGCCCTTACGGCAGTAATCAGACAAACAAATGCAAACAAATTTGCATACTCATAATAATTTGACGTCCGTAAGCGTTATAATTGTGTATTTAAAATCTCCCTGCCTATGGCCCACGATTCCTCCAATTTATCAACCAACGAAGTCAAGTCAACATTGATGAGAGCACCTAAGAACAATACGCTCAACTTCATCCGCCAGTTTGCACGCACCTGTGTTACAGTACAGGGTTGCGCACTCGGTTCGATGATTCTGAACTGAGGAAGTCCCTCGGTTACCATATACCTACGGAAAACTCCTGCATCACAAAGACAACAAAAGCGGGGTTCATATCATCGGATATGAACCCCGCTTTTGTAATCCTGCGGATTATAAACTCCGTGGGTTATTAGACTGTTAATATTATGTCGCGGTCGTGCGCGATGCGACGCAGATTGAGTATGGCGTAACGCATGCGGCCAAGAGCCGTATTGATGCTGACGCCTGTGATCTCGGCAATTTCCTTGAAGCTCAGTCCCTGGTAGTAGCGCATTTTGAGAACCTCGCGCTGCAACTCGGGGAGTTCGCCGATCAGGTACTTGACATCTGTACGGATCTGGTCAGAAATCAGAATGTCTTCAATTGTCTCCTCGCACAGCTCCTTGCGGTTGAGGATATCCACATCCGTAAGGTCGGAACTTTGCAGGTTTTCCGATTTCTCCTGACGGTAGTAGTCGATGATCAAGTTGTGGGCTATGCGCGAAATCCATGCGGGAAACTTGCCGTTCTCAGTGTAGCGCCCCTGACGGATGGTCTGGATAGCCTTGACAAAGGTCTCCTGAAAGATATCGTTGGCGATGTCCTCGTTCTTGATGATGCGAAGTATGTAGTTGAAGATGCGGTCCTGATGACGTTTCAACAGAGTGTCGAATGCCTCGTTATTGCCCTCCGAGTATGCCCTGACCAGCTGTTCGTCGGTCAGAGTGGTGTAGTTTGCCATGCTTCTGATGTTAGTTTGTTTGGGTAAAATTTTTCTATAGGCAGGCGTTTTGATGAGTGTCTTTTTTTAGTATTTCTAATCTTTATTGTTTAATGTCTCGTATCGGTCACGGAAGACGGCACGTTGCGCTGTAACGTACTTTTTTCCGTTTGCGTATGCAAAGATATAACCGTTTTGGCTCAAAAGCAAGAAAATGAACAAAAAAATTGGCTAATTATTGTTAAATGCACAATATTTTTGTTTTTACCCTTCACAAACAGCATCTTTTAGCCTAATTCGATGGCCGCCCACCGGTTGCTGACACGTCTGGACACTTCGTGGAGTCCGAATCGCGCGGCTGCTTCCTCGACAATCGGGATGTCTTCCTCATAGAATCCGCTCAGGAACATTTTGCCTCCCTTCTTGAGACGGGCGGCGTAACGCTCCATGTCGCCGGTGATGATATTGCGGTTGATGTTGGCAAGAAAGAAGTCGGCGGGTTCTACCTCCGACAGCGAGGCGGCGTCTCCGTGGATCAACTTCATGTCGGCTCCGTTCAGCCGCACGTTTTCGATGGCGTTCTCGTAGGCAGGTTCGTCAATCTCGATGCCCGTCACTTCGCTTGCTCCGCGCATCGAGGCCAATATGCCAAGGATTCCGGTTCCGGTGCCCATATCTATTACGGTCTTGCCCGCCATGTCGGCGTCTAAGATGTGGCCCACCATCTGCGATGTGGTGTCGTGGTGACCTGTGCCGAATGCCATCTTCGGGTCGATGACGATATCATATTCTGCCTCGGGTATGTCATGGTGGAATGATGAATGTATCACGCATTTCTCGCCGATAACGATGGGCTGGAAATAATTCTTTTCCCATTCTTCGTTCCAGTCCTGGCCTTTGACGAGCTCGGAACTTATGTCAAACTTGACATCTTCAATCGGGAAATCCTGAAGGGCTTCGGCAGTAATCGCGGCCGCATCGCCGGCTTTAACATTAATATAAGCGGTGAGTCCGGATGCGTCCGGCTCAAACGACTCAAACCCCGCATCGGCGAGAAGGGCCGCCGCGAGGTCAGTGATATCTGAGGTGCATGGGGTTGCGTCAACCCTCACACTATAGTAATCGTTCATGATTTTTGTTACGTTTTTTTCGGAAGGGGGAGAAGTAGGGGCGAAAGGGAGGTGGAGGTCAGGGAGACCGGGGAGACAGGAACGACCGGAACAGGGGACGGGGAACCACGACGGGCAACAAGACTGACCAGGCTACACAGTATCTCCGCGCGCCCAAAGCTGAACTCCCAAAGCTGAACTCTCAAATCTGAACTCCAAAAGCCCAAACTCGAAAGCCCAAACTCTCAACTTTCAATTCTTTTTCCCGCGAATCAGGCGGTAGCCTTTCTTGGCTGTGCCGAACAGGGAAATGCCCATCAATATATAGTCGAGAGTATTGAGGTTGGAGAAGAGTTTCGAGGCAATTCGTCCCGCCATTGCAAATTTCGATGTGCCGTTATTGCTCTCCTTGCGGCTCTTGCCGCCTGTTTTGAGATTGCTTACCGACTCCATGACTTTGGCTTTGCAGAACTCCTTGCGCAGTGCCATCATGGCACGTTGGTAGCGCAGTTCCTCCATTGTGTAGCCCTTGAATTTGACTACCTCCTGGATTTCAACGCTGTTTTTATCTTTATCTGACATAACATTAAAGGTCTAAATGGAGAAATAATCTTAATGTTTCTTATCGAAGAACACTCGGGTCAGCAACCTTGCGATCGGATTGAGCAACAGAGGTTTGCGGAACAGGAACAGCAGTGCTATGAGCACTAAGACCGAACCTGCGGTCGACAGGTATGCCAGTGCGGGGCACATAAGCATCTTGTACAGCTCGGCTATTGAGAACGCCAGGATGATTAGCACCACCATAGACAGCAGAAGACAAACGAAACCGAGGATGAGCGAGGTGAGAAGCATCGTGAGCTTCTCGGCCAGTGACAGCTTCGCGTATTCAACCTCAAGTTTCAGCCAAGTCTTTGACTGCTCGAAGATGCTGCGTATCTCGTCAACAAAGTTTAATTTCATAAGGTGTGTGGAAGTGGGTTGGTATGAATGTTGATAACGGTTTTGAGAAATGTGGACTTCCCCGCCGTTGTGGCTGGAAAGCCCACATTCTATAGCCGGGCGTTGACTTGCCTTGTGCGGTCGGACGGATTACTCGCCGGCTGACAGTTCGGCAACAAGAGCGTCCACTTCGTCATCGCTGATTTTCACGCCGCGTTTGCGGAGCAGCTCGGCGATGCGGTTACGCAGGTCGGAACCTTTCTCAGGTGTGAACAGAAGGGCTGCGCCGCAGCCTACGATTGCGCCTCCGAGAAACGCTGATATGAATGTCAATGCTTTCATTTTCTTTTCGGTTTAAGCGTTTTTCTCAATCTGGTCTTCGATCTCGTCGACAAGTTTTTCCATCTTGTCTTTCTTCAGGCAGATGCCTTTCTCGCGGAGAAGTTTCGCGATTTTCGAGCGGGTGTCCTCTCCCTTTTCAGGAGCGATGAGAAGACCGATTGCGGCGCCTGCAACAGCACCACCGATTACTGATAAGATTACGTGCAGAGGTTTCATAATTATATATTTTTAATTTGTTTAGTCGGTTTTGATATGTGGATTCCGTCGTTCGGTTGCTGACCTTGATGAGTCGGGCTGACCCTCCGGTGGAACCTCACTTATCATTTAAACAAATATTTCGCCAAAAAGATGATTCGGAGCCGGAATTTTTTTTATGTTGTCCTTACCGAAGAGCCATCGGCATCGTTCCGAGGGCTGATTCATAGGCCATCAGACCTTGTTCGGACAGCTCGACTTCCATCATATTGCCGTCGGTTGTCAGCATCTTGACATGGTTGTCATCAACGAATGTCATGAACGGGATTGCCTCGCCATCTTTGTTCTCCACGCTCCAGGTCTGAGTCGGCTGGTCGAAATCGAGACGCACCACGTCGCCGCTCAGCTCGTGGGTCACGGTGTATCCCGAGCCGTCCCAGCTGATGAGATAACGGCCGTTGTCGGTGTCAACGACTTTGGTCGAAGCCGTAATGGGGTTGTTGCCGCTCCAGAATTCTATCGAATTTATTACGAGCAGGTCGGCGAGTGAAGTAACCTCGTAGACCGGCAGAATCCAGAATGCGACGAACACGAGTTCGTTCACGAATTTAGGCCCGATGTGTTTGTTCCAGCTCAGCACCTTGTTGGTGAGGCTGAACGAGCCGATGCAGGAAGTGAACACAAGCGACGTACCTGCTATCAGTATCGCCGCGACTGATATCTTAAGTTTCTTCATATTCTATATGGATAGTGGAATCCAATTTTTAATTTCTTATTTTTATGGTGTGTGATGACACCAACGAAGTTAATATAAATTTTTTGATTATACAACACCTGCGGCACTGAGCACTAAACTTTTTTGGCTGGCCCGAACGAACTGGAGTAGCCGTCGTTGTGTCCGATATGTCCTTTGCTCAGTTCTGTAGCGAGTTTTACAATGCTCGGACCAACTCCACGGTTAAGGCGGTCGATGGCTTTCATCAGGTTTCGCGAACGCAGGGTGTTCTCGCGTTCGGCCTCCAGGTCATCGAACAGTGTGGGGGCAAGTGCCTTGACCGGACGGATTTGGGACAGCACGACACCGGCCCGCTTGTAGGTATACATCGGGTCGAATATGTGGGCCGCGAGTCCTATTGCCACTTCTGTGATGCGTGCTGTGTCGGATGTTGCCGGCTCTAACCGGGCCGCCGCGCTGGGGGAGATGTAGCCCCGCTCCATGTGGAACCGGTTGGAACTCAAAAAGACACTGATTTCTCCGCACACGCCGTCCATGGCCCGGAGACGTTTGGCCACGTGGGCGCTGTAGATGGCTATGTGCGAACGGATGTAATCGAAGTCATCTATGTCTATCGGAAAAGTGCGTGTCTCGCTGATGGAATCCTGCAACTTGCGATCCAGATGCGACAATTCGATGCACGATTCCCCATGTAGCTCGCGCCAGCTTCGTTCGCCGTTGATGCCAAGCTTGTCACGAACCCAGGCCAGGTCTTTGGCCGCGAAGTCAGCGATGGTATACACACCTTCCATATATAGCCGCTTTGACAGCCGACGTCCTATGCCCCAGAGTTCGCCGATGGGCAGACGTTCCAATATTGAAGTACATTCTTCGGAAGTGAATAACGTGACTACCGGCTCGCCTCGCTTCTTGCCGTCTTCGGTGGCAATCTTGCATAGGGTCTTGCTCGGTGCGAACCCCACGGTGACGGGTATATGTTCCTCTTCCCAGCATGTGCGGTAGATTTCTCTGCCGATTTCGGCGAGTTCGCTGCCCGGGATTCCGTCCATATCGAGAAATGCCTCATCGACCGAGTAGTCAATTTGTGCCGGGGCGAACCGTCGGAAAATGTCATGGATGCGCAGGCTGATATCGCGATAAAGGAGATGATTGCCTGAAAGTGCAATGACCTGCCCGCTTTGGAGCAGATGGTTAATCTGAAAGGCGGGTTGGCCCATCTTGATGCCGGCCCGCTTGGCCTCATTGCTTCGCGCCACGACACAGCCGTCGTTGTTGCTGAGTACAACGACGGGACGTCCTTCGAGCGAGCGGTCAAGGGTCCGTTCGCAACTGACAAAAAAGTTATTACAATCTACAAGTCCGAGCATCTTTTAATTACCTCTAACCCACATTCCCTCAATTACAATATGGCCTTCGGAGGCCAGGTAACTCATTACTTCGGCGAGTTCACGTCCCGAACCGCCCATATCACGTTCCAGAAGCCGGTAGTCAACCCCGTTGGGCTTTTGGGCGAGGTACGCCACAACGCGGCTTACCAGGTCGACACCCTGTTTGCGGGCCTTCGGCTTCTCGCTTCGGCATACATCGCAACGGCCGCAACGGCAGTCGCGGTGTTCGCCGAAATATTCCAGCATACGGTTCTCGCGGCAGATGCCGGGATTGAACGCGTAGTCGATCATGGCTTCCACGCGTCGCGACATAATGGCCTTGCGGTCTTCGTAGATATCGCGTCCGATCTGCAGGTATTTCGGTTCCTCGCGCGAGGTCGGAAAGTACATCAGCGGTGCGCGACTTCTCGGTATGTAACTCAACACCTTGGCCCGGGCCAACTCAAGAAGCGCCTCGTAGACCGGGCGTTCGCTGCAGTTCAGCGATCGCGCTATTGTCGCTTCGTTGATCTGCACATAGTCGGCGAAGAGTCCTGTGTAGCCCCGCAGGAGCCGGGTCAACGTCTGTTCGGCCATGTCCGAGATACGGTCGAGATGGTACAGTTCCTCGCGGTGACAGGTTATCATCACTCTCGACCGTCGGTCGGATTCCTCGAGATATTCCAGGTATCCGGCCTGCCCAAGTATGCGCAGAGCCGCACGGCATTGGCGGGTCTGATATCCGAATGTATCGCAGAATTTATCGATATCGAATTCTTTAAGGGTATCAAGTCCTTCGTCAAGCGAAATGTGCAGGTTGTTGCACACTCTCTCGTAAATTTTCTTTATTACGTCCCGGTCCGGGAACGCTTCGGTGACGCGGCGGCGCATCACGCCGCGGTCGGTCCGTGAGGTGAGGAGCACCGCGTAGCTTGTCTGTCCGTCGCGGCCGGCGCGTCCCGCCTCCTGATAATATTCCTCCAGACTCGGTGGCATGTCGTAATGGATCACGACGCGAACGTCGGGTTTGTCGATGCCCATGCCGAATGCGTTGGTGGCCACCATGACGCGGGTCATGCCGTTTTTCCATGAGTTCTGGCGTTCCTCCTTGAGTTCGTAGCTCAGTCCGGCGTGATAGTTGGCTGCCGGGATACCCGTGGAATTGAGGTAGTCGGCTATGTCGCCGGTGCGTTTACGGCTGCGGACATATACAATAGCCGAGCCTTGGGTACGACTCAGGATATGGAACACCTCATGAATCTTGGTTTCTGCGGGACGGACGATGTAATTTATGTTCTCGCGGGTGAAGCTCATGCGGAACACCTGCGGATCGCGCATCTCCAACTGTCGGCATATGTCGTCGGCCACTTCCGGTGTCGCAGTCGCGGTGAGGGCCACGACCGGAACCCCGGGCTTATGTTTGCGTAGAATCTTTATATTAAGATAGGAGGGTCGGAAATCGTATCCCCATTGCGAGATACAGTGGGCTTCGTCGACAACAATAAGACTGACCTCCACACGACGAAGGTCGGCAAGAAAGTTTTCGTTGCGCAACCGTTCGGGAGAGATATAAAGAAATTTTGCGCCGCCGTTGGTGAATTTCTCGCGGGCTACGGTAGCCTCGCGGCGCGTCATGCCTGAATGTAGGAATACGGCTTTTATATGGCGGCGTTTGAGATTGTCCACCTGGTCTTTCATCAGCGATATGAGCGGGGTGACGACAATTGTCAGGCCGGGCAACATGATGCCCGGCACCTGAAACGTGATTGATTTGCCACCTCCGGTGGGCATAAGTCCGAGCGTGTCACGGCCTGACAGAGCGGACTCGACGATGTCGCTCTGCAGGGGGCGGAATGAATCGTACCCCCAATATCGTTTCAGTGTCTCAAGGGCAGTCATTGTTTCAGGTGCCGGGTTCCGGGTTGCAGCTACCGGGTTCGGGTGCCCAGCGCCCGTCATCCGGTACCCAATTATTTTTTTCCTTCTGATGGGCGGATGTCGCGGATCATCAGCTGGATGGTGTCAGGACTCGACCCCCGCTTGCTCTGTTCGATGGTGTAACAGATGTCAATCGGTTTGTGGGCGTGGATATGTTCGAAGTACTGGGCCATGTTGAATGCGATTGCATTGATGACATGGCTTGTGCTGTCATCTTCGAGTTCGAGCTTGATGTGCTCAAGATTTTTGCCTACGAGCTTGCTTGTGCCGAAGTCGAACACGTTGCGGCTGATGAACACAGGTTTCTGGTTGTTCGGGCCGAACGGATTGAATTTCTTAAGCATCGTCACAAGCTCAGGAGTTATGTCGGCGAACTCAATCTCGGCGTCGATGTCGAGATGCGGTTCAAGCTGGTTGGGCAGTATATGTGCGGCTACGTACTCCTCGAACCGTTTGGTGAATTCCGGAATATTCTCTTCCTTCATCGACAGTCCGACGGCGTAGGGGTGTCCACCGAAATTTTCGAGCAGGTCGCGCGAAGCGTTAACTGCCGAGTAGATGTCGAATCCCTGGACCGACCGCGCCGAACCGGTGGCCAGGCCGTTTGCCTGCGAGAGGACCACGGCGGGTTTGTAGTGCAGTTCGGTGAGGCGAGAAGCCACAATGCCGATGACACCCTTGTGCCAGTCGCGGTTGTAGATGACAATCGAGCGCTTGTCCTTGACAATGCCGACGTTTTTCTCGATGAGAGCATTGGCCTCTTCGGTAATCTTTTTGTCTATCTCCTTTCTCTCGCGGTTGTACTGATCGATATCCTTCCCCTTTTCGAAAGCCTCGTGCAGGTCGCGGCTCACGAGCAGGTCGACGGTCTCCATGCCGCTCTGCATACGTCCCGAGGCGTTGATGCGCGGACCGATCTTGAAGATTACCTCGCTGATGGTGATGTCCTTGTTGGTGAGCTTGCAGAGGCGGATTATGCTGCGCAACCCGAGGTTGGGGTTGGAGTTGAGGCGGCGCAGTCCGTGGAAAGCCATGATGCGGTTCTCGCCGACGATTGGCACGAGGTCCGAAGCAATCGATACCGCCACGAGGTCGAGCATGGATTCCAGTTCATTGTGGTTGCCGAGGCCATTGCTCTGGGCAAATGCCTGCATGAACTTGAAACCGACGCCGCAGCCGCTCAGGTGGAGGCAGGGATATGTGGAGCCGGGCATCTTGGGGTTGAGGATTGCCACAGCGTCCGGCAGCACATCGTCGGGCACATGGTGGTCGCAGATTATGAAATCTATTCCCTTGCTTTTGGCGTAGGCGATCTCGTCATTGGCCTTTATGCCGCAATCGAGCACGATGATGAGCTTGACGCCGTTTTCGGCGGCGTAGTCGATGCTCTTGACGGAAATGCCATAACCTTCGTCGTCGCGGGTGGGTATGTAGTACTCGACGTTCGAATAGTAATTCTGGAGGTATTTGTAGACGAGCGCGACGGCAGTTGTGCCGTCGACATCATAGTCGCCGTAGATCATGATACGTTCCTTGGCACCCATGGCGCGGTTGAGGCGTTCGACGGCCTTGTCCATATCGGGCATCAGGAACGGGTCATGCAGGTCGCGGAGCGAGGGATTGAAAAAAGCGTCAGCGCCGGCCGGAGTAGACACACCGCGACGCACCAGCAGTTCGGCAATGGCCGGTATGCCGGCACAGCTGTCGAGCATACGGTCCGCTTCCTCCTTCTGCTGGAGTGTCAGGGGCTGATAATTCCATTTCTTAATCATAACTATTTGATTCAGACCTTTTAATGTTAGGTTTCCCTCTCGCGGTCAAGTTGACGTCCGCGCACATTCTCCTCCAATATGCAAAGTTAATAAAACGATCCGAAATAAACAAACCGAAATTTCGCTCAAGAGCAATCCCTGGCGCAGTCTGTGGCTATAACCCTCAACCTCAACTATTAGAATCTATTTTCTGCACAGCCTCCAATCCCCGAGGGGTTGGAGGCATTGTAAATGTGTACTTTAGGTCTTCCGGCCACTATAGTCTGAGTCTGCGGTGTAGGCAGATAAATAATAAACCAGCTCCACGTTTGCATTATTGTGATAAAATTTTAAATCTGTAGCGAATTATCGATAGGCAAATGTTTGTATTCTATCTGTAATTTCTCAATCGGAATCGAAAGACTCCGAAAACATAGGGTCTCGTAGAAGACTTACATAAGATAATGAGCAGTTATTCCATTTTTGTTATGTTAAATTGATAAATCATTTAGGATACAAAATACCCGTTAGGGCGCCCTCTAAGATCCCGACTCGTTGCTTGCATCCTGAATCAGCCGCCGGATGGTGGGATTGCCATGGGTGAGTTTCTTGACCGTCAGGTCTTCTTCGGCAAGTTCGTTCGCCTTAAGAAGTTTTTGCTCGGAGGCCTCGAAGTTCGCCTTTATGTCGCGCAGCGCTTTTATCTGTTTCTCGAGTGCCTCGATTGTTTTGTCAATTCCGGTAGTGGCGGCCACAAATTTATTATGGGCAGCAGTGACATTCTTGTTGAAGTTGGTGCGGAACCGGTTTATCTTATCCTCGAATTTCGCGAAGTCCAACGAAGTTGAACGTGCGGTCTCCAATTCCTGGATCAAGGATGACCGCTCCATATATCCTTTTCTCGCCCCCTCGCTGATAAGGCGGAGCACGGGCAGAAAGAACTGCGGACGGATCACAATCATTTTCGGGTAGCGATGGCTCTTGTCAACGATACCGTCGTTGTAGAGTTCGTTGTCTTGTTCCAACATCGAAACGAGTACCGCGTACTCGCAATTCTTGAGTTTGCGGTCTTTGTCAAGTTTATCAAGGAAGTCATCGTTGCGGTGTTTGGTGGCCGTGGCATCCATCTCGTTCTTCATCTCGAACATGATTGAGACATATTCCTTGTTGTCGATGAAATCACGGAATATGAAATCCCCCTTGGAATGTTCGACCGAGGTATTGTCTTTCTCGAACGTAGCCGTGTGATAAAGTCCTTGCGACTGGGCACGTTCGAACAGTATGGAGCAATGTTGCTCCAAGGTCTCGCCGACCATTTTGGTCGACAGACGCAGCTTGAAATCCTTGAGGCGCTCTATCTCGGCCTGTTTGTCGTCCAATAGCAGCTTATGCTGTTCGCGCAACTGGTTCTCCCGGTTTTGGGCTGCGAGCTGGTTGGATTTGAGTTCGGATTTGAGTTCAATTATTGTCCGGGCATTTTCCTGAAGATCCGCGTTGAAAGTGTTGCGTTGCTCCAACAATGCCACCTTGTGGGCCTCCTCGACTTTTTCCAGACGTCCCTCTAACTCGATAATCATTTTGTTCTTTTCGGCGACGGCATCATAAAGTTCCTTGGTCTTTGCCGCTTCAATTTCGCTGAGTTCTGACTTCTTGGTGGCCTCATAGCTGGTGATGACTCCGTTCAGGCGTGTCAGTTCATTGCGGAGCGAGCTAAGCTCGAGGTCTTTGTCTGCAATACGTTTCTCAAACTGTCGTTCGGTCTGGGTCTTGATATGTTTCTCTTCGGATTTGAAACGGTCTTCCGCCTCAGCCAGACGGCGCTCGAGCTCGGCATTGAACTCCGTCGACCGGACTTGTTCGCGGATGGAGGCATAGACGCTGTCATCCACCTGAAAGGTTTTTCCACAATTCGGGCAAGTGATATCTTTCATAATTTGGTTATTTAGGTACCGGGTGCCGGGTGGTTAGTGGCGCTATTCGATTACGGTGAGTTGGCCGGTGTAGGAATCCATGATGTAACCTTTGACAGCTATGTCGTGGGGGATGAGGGGATGGTTGCGGACCAGGTCGACTGTCTCGAGAACTGCGTCACGCGTGTTGTCAAAGCCGTGAAGCCAACTGTCGAGGTCGATCCCACAATGTTTCATCAGCCGGATATTCTCCTCGGGAATGCCACGTTCTTTCATCAGATGCTGCATCTCCGAGCTGTCCATACCCTGGACGCCGCATCCGGTGTGGCCGATAATCATCACCTCCTTGACGCCGAGTTCGTAGATGGCAACCAGCAGGCTGCGCACGGTGCTGTCGAAGGGATTGGTGATAGTGCCACCGGCATTCTTAATAATCTTGACGTCGCCGTTGCGGAAACCAAGAGCGGCAGGGAGCAATTCAACCAATCGCGTGTCCATACAGGTGACGATAGCGATTTGCTTGTTAGGATACTTGCCAGTCGCGAACCGCTCATACCCGCGTTCCTCGACAAACCGTCTATTAAATTCAAGAATCTCCTTAATCATACCTATATATATTATAATCTCTACACTTAAGTGAGTGTGATAAATAAATTAATGTATTTATTTATGATTGATTTGGATGGGATTCTGGTTGTTCGAGATGGCATTATGGGGTTCCATAACAACTGAGCGAGCAACCGGAAGGACGCATAAGCAAGCGTGAAGGAATGTATTAATTTATCACACTCACTTATCACTTGAGCATAATGTTACTAAATTAATACTTCAACCAGGTCTGGCCGCTACTCCGGGCTACAACAATTTCGGGTTCCAAATATGCGTGCACCTGTTACGTAGCACATCTTGGTAGAACTGCACTGTCGCGTAGCTGAAATTAAACACCACGCGGATTTTTTGCGGATGGTGCGGATCTACGCGGATGGGCCCAGCTACACTCGGCCGGCTACGCAGTGTCAGTCGCTATAATCATGTTAATTTAGTGACATTACTGTTTATTGACACAATTTCTTGTGGATACCTGCAAATTTAATTAGAAATTTCGATATATAAAATCTAATGTCTAAACTCACAAAAACTAATACCGCTTGCCCGCTGAACAGTGTAGTAAACCTGGGGGATAATAAAAATGCTTGGAATCTATTCTCGTCGAACTGATTCCAAGCACAATGGCGTTTCTGATGTTGTAGTTGTTCCTTACGTGGAGCATACGAGACTCGAACTCGTCACCTCTTGACTGCCAGTCAAACGCTCTAGCCAGATGAGCTAATGCCCCGTGCGGACTTGACTTTTAGGTCTTTTTCTGTCCGTTTGGTGCAAAGTTAATCTAAATTTTATTAATACACAAAAAAATCGCGAAAAATTTTCAAACTTTTTTCGCGATTCTTTTGTTGTCGGATTTCCTGACCTTTCTGTCAGGCCGGTAGACCCTTATTTGAACGTGTCGGGCAGGTCATTTTCGTAAAGAACAGTGTCCCCCTTGGCCAACAGTTTGGCGAGTTCGGCCTGTGCGGCGTTGAAGCTGTCGACGATGTACAGATTCTTTGTGTCGAACCCGCTCTCCTTGATGCCGCGGACGATTGCGTCGCGGTTATATTCTCCGACGACAATCGCCACGTCGAGGTTCCCGCCGATGTACCGTCCGAAGGCTTCGTTGAGAGTGTCCTGCTCGCTGCCCAACTCAATCATGCCGGGAGTGACGATGATGCGTTTGCCATCCTTGAAGTGCGCGAGCACATCGATCGCCATCTTCGAACCGGCTGGGTTCGAATTGAATGCGTCGTCGATTATGGTGACACCGCTGGGTGTCTGCTTGATGCTGAGGCGGTGCTCGACTTGGTCAATCGACGCCACGGCATACCGGATTTTCTCTTCGGGAACGTCCAGTTGCAAAGCTATCACTAAGGCCGCCAAGAGGTCTGATACATTACATTCGCCGAGAAGGCGGGTCTCCAGGTCGAGCGAGAAGCCGTCCGGACCCTTGACCGTGAAGGCGGTTCCGGCCTGTGTGTAACGGATATCGGTGGCGATGTAGTCGCAGCCCTCCGGGTTTGTGATACCGTAACGCAGTGTTCTTACGTTGCTGACCTCGCGGCCGGCACAGGGTTCGAAGTCGTTGTTCACGACAGCGCAACCTCCGGCGGGCAGTGCGTCAACCAACTCAAACTTGGTGTCGCGTACGTTGTCGATAGTCTTGAATGATTCGAGGTGCATCGGACCCACAGCCGTAACAATTCCCATCTCGGGGTGCACTATGTCGCATATCTCTTTGATATCACCCTTCTGCTTTGCTCCCATCTCGCAGACAAAAATCTGGTTGTAGGGCTTGAGAAATTCGCGGACCGTTCGTACGACACCCATAGGTGTGTTGTAGGAGCCAGGGGTCATCAGTACATCATACTTTTCATCGAGGATGCGCGTCAGGTAATGCTTGGTGCTGGTCTTGCCGTAACTGCCGGTGATGCCGACAATCTTCAGGTCGGGCATTGACCGGAGGATGCGTTTCGCATCGTTGATGTACCGTTGCTGGATGCCCTTCTCGACCGGAATCAGCAGCACGCTCGCCAGAATCATCACGGCCCAGGAGAACATACTTACCAACATAATGTATCCGACTGTCACGGCTGCTCCGCTGTAGATTCCCCAAGTGGTGCTCCAACTGCAGATGCCGATGGCAGTAGCCCCGCCGAGGGCCAATATTGCGGTCAGTATGTAGAGTCGCCACACCCGCTGAGTAAAGACGAGGGGCTTTTTGTACTTGCGTCGGAGTATAAGGAATATTTTGCTCAGGCAGACCAGTGCGACAATGAAAATCGACAGGCGGAAATCGAGGAGTTGGGTGGCCATAAGCAGAAAGAGGCAGGCCAGATCCACCAGTCGCCATGTACTGCCGATGTTCGGTTTCAGCCATTTCCAGTACCGGTTGATACGGTAGCTGTTCTGCTGGAACATCTGGATATCGTACTTGAAGTTCAGCACCATGTATATGGCGCAAATCACATAGATTACTATAAAATATGCAGCTGTCATTGTTATGAGTGTTTTTATGCTTTCAGAGGAGTCCGGCGTGTTACGGCAGACTTTTAGAGTTTGAAGAAGTTTCGTATCACCGCGCGGAAGCCGAGTGGATTGTCGAGAAATGAATAGTGTCCGGCATCCTCAAAAGCCACGAGGCCGGCGTCTGGAATATGTTTCTCCATATATTTGGCGTCAGACAGGGGAGTGGCCGTGTCATTCTGTCCCCAGATCAGAAGGGTAGAGGCTTTGATATGCGGCATGACATGCTTCAGGTCTTCATTGACACACCGGCTCATCACGGCGCGCATCATGGGCGAGGAGTTACGGTAATCGGCGCTTCCGGCCTTGCCACGCCAACGGTCTATGATGGCTTGCCCGCGCTTTTTGCCAAGAAGTATGGGCAACGTCTTACGGGCGGTCTTGAATGAATACACCTTAATATAATACTTGAGCGAGCGGCGAGGTTTGATGCCGGCGGCATCGACAAGCACCATGCGGCTGATTGGATTTCGCGACGACATGAGCAATCCAATCCGGCCACCAAACGAGTGGCCAATCAGAACCGGATCGGTTATGTGGTTCGCTCTACAGAATTCCTCGACGGCTTGAGTGTAGTCCTCTATACCCCAGGGTGTCGGAGGTTCTTCGCTTTTGCCATGACCGGGCAGGTCGAGATTATATACATGAAATTTGGGTTCGAGGAGCGCGGCGATGCTCCGGACTGTGGTGTGGTCGCAACCCCACCCATGCATCAGCACGATTGGGTCACCTCCCTCAGGTCCGGTCTCGTCGTAATGGATGCGGACTCCTTTGACCTCGATATCTTTTTCCATTTTTTCAGATATGATATGCAGTTTCGGTTTCGGGTTGTGGTACACTTCCACGTTGCTGTGGGCGGCCACACTCTACCAACTTGCAAATTTAGTGAAAAAAATCGAAACGCGACTCACTCCATGACAATAATACTTCTATATTATAAGAGTCTCTTGTATTATAAGAGTCTCTCGGCATGGTGTGTCGTGGGGCTCATCGTTTGACCAGTTCGTGCCAATAGGCCCGTTCGAGTACGATGGTCGAATCGTTGGGGGCGAACAGGACGGGGTTGGAGGAGTCGGGAGCCTCCGGTTCGAGTACAACCTCGCGTCCGTCGGTCGAGTGAAACTTATACAGCACGGTGCCGACGGTACCGTCATCCTCTCTCATCCCTTCGAACAGTTCGGCCGGAAGTCCGCGCAAGTCGCTGTGACTGTTGTAGACCACCAGTCGGTACTGCTGGGTGTCATCATCGTTGGTCTGGGTGCTGGCGTCCACGCGGTATACACGACCATTCTCCGAATTTAGCATGCACATCACCGGTTTCCACCCCTTGCGGATGGATGGTTCTATCGTGTTTATCTCTTCGTTGGTGAGGCTGTCGATGGTTTTTTGCTCCTTTTGTGAAACATATTGCACATCATATACACTTTCATCTATCCAGATATAGCTTCCGTCGTCCAGACTCCATCCTCTCCAGCCGTATTGTTTCCACCGGTGAGGTTTGGCTTTCTTGACCACATTGCGCAGGGAGTCGTCTACCATCTGGTGGTAGTAGGCACGCATCTGGCGGGCATCCGTGATGTCGCGGAGAGGGTAGGGACGCTGCAGAGGGTAGCTTATCATCTCGGCGAAAGCGTCACTGTCGTTGGTGGCGATGGCAGTAACGAATTTTTTTACACTTTCGGGCAACGTGTCGTTAGCCATTACCTCCTCGACTACGGATGCATCGTCAGAGGCAATTTTTGACTGTCGGCCGCAACCTGCAGACATAAGAATTGCCGCTAAAGCAAATAATATTGTTGACGTTCTTGTATACATGCCATCTGTTTATTTGTAGTTAGAATATGTATAGGAGAGAGTGCAATCTGATGTTTTATTGACTTGTCATCAGAATCGCTTTGCTTGGTAATAAAGTATTGTTCTCGTACCGGTATTTCGAGTTGGGTCGATGCGAGCAGAGGCTTCGGATTGGCGCTTTGGCCACCGGCGTATGCGGTCTTTCCGGGAGCGTCATCTTTGATGAAAAGTGTCTCGAATTCCTCGATGCGGCGCCTACGGATACCGGAATGGACTTTGCCACGATAGCGGCAATGTGCAATATAATTCTCGTAAATATTGCGGTCGCCGGTCTTAAGTTTCTTGACAACGGACGAGCGCATGGTCGCTCCGCTGCCTATATTGTAAGCCAAAACGCCGAGCAATAGCGAGTCCTTGCCGAATGAACGGAAGACGGCGCAATTCTTGAGGAGATCCTTGCGCAGAAGTTCTTCGGCTTCCTTCTCGTCCATTGCCTTGGTACGGCTGAATTTTTCACCTTTGAGAACAAGGTGGCCGTAACCGACCAGCGGGTAGTGCTTGGGTTGGTGCAATGTTTCGTACTTCTTTATGATTTGCACAGCCTTTTCAAAGTCGGAAAGCTCCTCGACTTCTTCACCCGGGCTGCTGTCGGAGGTAGTGGGCGAGAGCTGCATCTGCGAAGCGAACAGGCTGCTTACGGCGATTAGGCCAATCGATATGGCTGTGATAAGTTTCATTTGCAAGTTTTTTAGCTGGAACCTTTTCATAACATCATTGAGGTAAGTGGCGGGGTAATTCCCTCGGTTGAGATGGCGAAGTAATCAGATAGTGTGAATATTCCGTCGGTTCCTAAAGTATTAACGGATTCATGCTCGGATGGTTCAGTTTTTTATTGTTGCTCAGTTTGCTGATTCGATATCTTTTTATTAATTTTGAAACATGAATGCACCTGAATTAAAGAAGAAATTGGCGAAATTATGGAAGGATACTTTTGGGGATTCCGACCAATATGTCTCGCTGATTTTTAATAATTATTTCGATCCGGAGCTTTGTGAGTACGAGGAAATCGGTGGCGATATCGTCGCCGGATTGATTGGTGTACCCTACGAATTCGGCAATAATGACAGTCGCATAAAAGCATTATATCTCTGCGGACTTGCTACAAAATCGCAGTATCGTTCGCGTGGAATAATGACCCGTCTGTTGGCCAGAATTAATGAAAAGGCGCACGAAAAAGGTTTCGTTTTTACGTTCCTTATTCCTGCTGATCCGGGTCTTCGGAAATATTATCACGACCGTGATTACGTAAATGGCTTCTATCGCGTAATCGATAATTATACATCATTGCATGATTTCGAACGCGAATATGAATCCATTTTAGCCGAGCAGAAAGAGAAGGTTGCCGACCTGAAACGCCGCCATTTCAAGGCGTTGATAGCATCGGTTCTTGCAGGTTCTGGACCGGATACCTACCCGATTCGCGACGGCATCCGAGACCTTATTATGTCGATAGAAAAGGATCAGGAGGACCTCCAGATTATCCATTCTCAGCGTGACATCGGGTTGATCATAGATGAAAATCAGCTGTCGGGTGGCGAGATTCATTATGTCTCGAACTCCTCGGGTAAGATTTCTGCCGTCGCTTTTACTACGATAAGTGACGGCGCAGTCAACATCCATAAATTATTCGCTTCCGATGTCGCAAGCAAGTACAAGGTGTTAGGGTCTGTCAAGGTTGCGCATTCCGACCTTCCGATCCGGCATTACATTCCATCTATAGAAATGGACCGCGCCGCCCTTTGGATGCGAACCTACGGTTCGTTTATGAAGGACGCACGCCAGGTGGGTGCAATTTCTATCACCGAACGCGTCTACTCCCTCGCCGCGCATGCAAAAGTCTATGGAATGGTCAGGATTCTTGATTTTTCTGAGATTTTAAAATTTCAAGCCGACCGTAGGCACGATTTAAAATATTCGATTCTCGCGAAAACCGATGATGTCTACACTGTGGAGAAAATTGACGTACGTGACGGCAACCTGAAGATAAAAAGGTTGCCTATTGATGCCTCCTCACCCTCACAGCAGACTCACGTCATGTCAAAGCGCGATATCGGCGAAATTCTTTTCCGTCGCCGCGACACAGACAACCTGATAACCGAGGCCTTCGGCATCCCCTCAATCAACGGAGCCATCTCCCTGATGCTCGACTGAGGTAGCATCCCACTGATACTTATCAGAGCCTATAGCACTATAGGCCGATAACTTCCTATACCGCCACGATGACCCCGTCATCGTGGCGTCTTTTTGTGCGCTCATCGCGTCTCTTCATCGTCAGGCTTTTATTATGTCCATTCGTCGCGTCTCTTCATTGTCAGGCTTTTATTATGTCCATTCGTCGCGTCTCTTCATCGTCAGGCTTTTATTATGTCCATTCGTCGCGTCTCATCATTGTCAGGCTTTTATTATGTCCATCTGTCGCGACTCTTCATCGTCAGGTTTTTATTATGTCCATTCGTCGTGTCTCATCATTGTCAGGCTTTTATTATGTCCATTCGTCGCGTCTCTTCATCGTCAGGCTTTTATTATGTCCATTCGTCGCGTCTCTTCATCGTCAGGTTTTGTTCTGTGAATCCCCGCGAGGGGATTACCCGTCCCACGTTCCGACCGATTCCCGGCCCCTCACCCCGCTCATACCCAAAATCCAGGCCAAAAACACTTAAAAACACCCCAAATTATCTATTTACATAAGAAAATCTCAAATTTACAATCGGTAAAATCTTACTATAAACCAATCTCTTAAGTGCAAAAATCCTTAAGTCTAACCCTCTGAGGTTTCCTTGAAACTTATCGCCCGTCCAACTATAGGCAAAAATAATAACCTCATGCAAAAACTGTAGGTAAAATTTGACATCGCCAATAGGAGAGCCCCCGTGACTCTCAGTCCGACCTATTCATCTAAAAGTGTAATCTTGCAAATTGGTCAGATTGGAACCAAAACTAAAATAAGGAAATAAGTTTTTATACCTCTGGCTACGCTATTTACATTTCGAAATGTACATTCTTGAATCCCGATTAACGAATTAATGGGTGTTGCAATTGCACGTTGATATAAATGTAAACGCGCAGACGGATGTTGCACTCGCATTCGGTTTATTTGCGAATTTAAATTTGCAAATAATAATCGTTTATGATTGAAAATTTAACGGATTAACTTTCTATAACATATGAAATAATATATTGAAAATCATTGGAATAGATTTAATATTTAAAGTGGATTGTTTGAAAAGAGTAAAATAATCGGGATTTTGTGTTTCCAGAGGATTCGTTGAAGATAAGGTGATATATGTCTATCTCCTCGGGCTATTCCTTAAACCAATCTATAAGTATAAATGCACTGGTACCGTGCGGATACAACCTGTACTGAGGGCGACGGAAATCCGAAAAATTACAAATTTAAATTGATGTTTTTGTTAATTACAATTGGAAATTTGCGAAATAAATGTTACATTTGCATCGTAATTTCAAATGTGAATTTTAGCTTATGGAAGACGCAAATGTTGCAATTCGTCTAAAAGGGTTCATCGACTCGCAGGGGCTCACCCACTCTCAGTTCTCTGATAAGTGTGGTATCCCGCGGCCGAGCCTGTCGCAGATTCTTAGTGGCCGAAATAAGAAAGTGAGCGATGTAATCATCGGTCAGATTCATCGTGCTTTCCCGCAGCTGTCGGTTTTGTGGCTCTTATTTGGCGAAGGACCCATGTTGACGTCGTTGCAAAATTCGTCGCCGACTGATCAGTCATCTCAAAATATTGAAACCTCGCAAAAGTCGAATCCTGATTTTCCTGATGACTCTTTTTCGGACTCCGGTGATTTTGGTTTCTCGGCCTCGTTGTTTGAGGTTGATGCCACCGACGGCACCTCTATCTCCTCTGCTGGAACATCCGGTAGCGGTAATTCTGCGGCTTTTGTCCATAATTCAGGCTCTAATATTCCGGAAAATGTGACCACTCATCCAGCGGATGAAAAATTTTCAAATGTCAACGCCTTAAATACCACCTCAGAAGCACTTCAAATTGCTAAAAAACAGCTTCTTGAAGCAGAAAATAAAATAGCGGAATTACAGATGCAAATAGAGAAAATGCGTCAAAATCCCCGAAAAGTCTCGCATATTACGGTTTATTACGACGATTCGACGTTCGAAACCTTCTTCCCGAAGGCGTAAACGATTTTAGAATTTAGAATTTAGAATTTAGAATTTGGCTGGGTCTGCTCAGCGACAATTGAATTTCACTTGCTCTGCGAACCGACAGTGTCCAGGGGTGTAATCGGGTAATCATTCTTTTGTGTGAGTCTTGCTCGGATGTTCGTTGCTGGGCGATGACTGGGGTGTATTTTCGAAGTTGATCTATTATCTCGAAATTGGTCAGATTAGGATATTTTGAAAAAAATTACAGAAAGCTTCCTGTTACGCCAAGGGTCGAATCTATCACAGATTCGACCCTTAAAAACCTCAAATATCCTGTGAATTATAAATGTTACTATATATAGAATATGATATAATTTTGTCGTTAATATCTATTATTGGAAAAACCAAAGAATTCTTTTTCCTTTATCTATGTGTCCAACCCCTCCGGGGTTGGAGATGACGCCGACAATTATTTCTTTATCTTTCCTAAGTTTTTGAGTGCGGTGAGGCGTTCGGCCATCTTGGCCTCCTGCGGATTGTTGCCCGCTTTCCAGAATTCTGAGCCGACCAACCCGTCGGGCAGGTATTGTTGCTCGACATAATTTCCTGCATAATCATGCGCATATTTATACCCCTCGTGATACCCCATGTCTTTCATCAATTTTGTGGGTGCATTGCGGAGATGTAACGGCACGGGCAAATCGCCGGTTTTTCCGACGGCATCCAAGGCGGCTCCAATTGCCGCATACGCCGTGTTGCTTTTAGGAGAATTGGCAAGATATACTGTTGCTTCTGCTAATACTATTCTGCCCTCGGGCCATCCAATCTTGTTCACCGCATCAAAAGCCGCATTTGCCAATAGCAATGCGTTCGGATTGGCGAGTCCGATATCCTCGGCGGCCACTATAACAAGTCGCCGGGCTATAAACTTCGGGTCCTCGCCACCGGCTACCATACGGGCCAGCCAGTAGACGGCACCCTGCGGATCGCTACCGCGTATGGACTTGATAAATGCCGAGATTATGTCATAATGCATCTCGCCGTTGCGGTCGTATGCCGCAGGGTTCTCCTGGAGGCTGTCAGTGACGCGCTGGTCATCGATTATGACAGTCTCATTGTCAGGTGTCGATTGCTCGATCAGGTCCAGGATATTCAGTAGCTTCCGGGCATCTCCGCCGGCAAAGCGGAACAACGCATTTTTCTCGCGGACATCCACCTTGCGTTTCGACAGAATCTCATCTTTCTCAAGGGCTCGCTCCAGAAGTTTCTCCATACCCTCCTGATCAAGCGATTTCAGTGTATATACCTGAGCACGTGATAACAGCGGCCTTATGACCTCGAACGATGGATTCTCGGTCGTTGCGCCAATCAGAGTGACCGTGCCGCGCTCGACAGCGCCTAACAGGGAGTCCTGCTGAGACTTATTGAATCGATGGATTTCATCAATGAACAATATGGGGCGACCCTTGGCGAATATACTGCGGCTGTCGGCCTCTGCGCGTTCGAGTACCTCGCGCACATCCTTGACTCCCGAGGTGACGGCCGAAAGGGTATAGAACGGCACCTCGGTCTGGGACGCCACAATGCGTGCCAAGGTCGTTTTGCCGACACCCGGAGGACCCCATAATATAAACGAATTGACACGCCCCGATTCTATCATCCGGCGTATGATGCCGTCAGGACCTACAAGGTGCTCCTGTCCGACATAATCCTCAAGAGAGGCAGGTCGGAGCCGTTCGGCCAAGGGGATGTTGTTTCTACTCATAATTAACGAGTCATTTTAAATTTAAGTAAGGAGTTTTTAATTTGAATTTGCTTTGGCTTCTTTTTGCCACCTTGTAAATTCGTCATCAGTTACATAGCCCGCTATGCGCCCTCTTCCGAATTCCCAATCTGACAAAAATAAGCACAAATCAAATTTAAATTTAAAATGACTCGTTACTTATGTGAATATTCTAAGATTTGAGCCTATAGAGTTTCGAGGACCTTGATTAGTTCGTCAAGATGGATCTCGGCAAGATTGCCTATGATACGGTTGCAATGGTCTTTCAGCTGTTCGGCGGGCAGGGTGGTGGTCAGACCCACCACATAGGCTCCTGCCGCCTCGCCGGCGCGGACACCCTGCGCTGAATCCTCGAAAACGACACAGCGTTCAGGTCTGGCTCCCAACATGCGGGCCCCTAACAGATACCCTTCGGGATCCGGTTTCGAACGGCTGATTTTGTCGGCAGTCACTATGTCAAAAAAGTATCCTTCCAGCTCCGGTCTTTCTTCGCGGAGGTGTTGCATCTTAATATCATTGCTGCTCGTGACCAATACTGCCTTGAAACCGCGTGAACGGATGTTTTCAAGCAGTTCCCGGGCACCGGGAAGCCATTCGTAGCGCATTTGTTGTTCCATCCGGTTCAGCTCGTCGGTTACCGCCTGATGCAGTTCCGGTGGATAATGCTTGTTCAGGATTTCGGGCAGAGTTTGCCCTTTGATCTTGATTGCGAAGTTCTCGATTCCGGTCGGATATTTGCGGTCTATTTCCGACCAGATACGTGTATATTCTCTTTCGCTGTCGATCAGGACGCCGTCCAGATCAAACAGAAATCCAATAGTCTCACTATTCATAAATCCTATAATCAAAACTTAAATCCAAACCCCGGTCCCCGTCGCCCGGTCCCCGTCGCCTAATTAACAACGTTTACCGGGCAACCGTTGTTGAAGCTCTCCAGATTGCTGACAGCAGTTTCAATCAACCTGGCACGCGCCTCGCGGGTGGCCCATGCGATGTGGGGCGTGATGAAACAATTCCGTGTCTTAAGCAGCGGATTATCGGCCAATGGCGGTTCATGACTCAGTACGTCGAGTCCTGCGGCATAAATCTTTCCGGTATTCAGTGCATCGGCAAGAGCGGCTTCGTCAACGAGCGGTCCGCGACCCGTGTTGATCAGTATGGCGGTCGGTTTCATCATCTCGAGCCGTCGGGCGTTCACCAGTTTCTCGGTATCGGCCGTCAACGGGCAGTGGAGGCTGATGACATCAGAGGTGCTGAAAAGTTCACCATAATCAGACTTAGTAATGCCATCAGGCAGCTGGTTCTGAGATTTCCGGGTATGCGCCTTAACCTTCATCCCGAAAGCCAGGGCGATGCGTGCCACTGCCATGCCGATATTGCCCAAGCCGACAATGCCCATTGTCTTCCCGGCCAGTTCAGGCAGGGGAGTGTCCATAAAACAGAAATCCGGGCTTGACGACCATTTTCCCTCTCTGCACTCACGTGTGTAATGTTCGACACGGTTGCATATTGCGAGCAGATGCGCAAAAACGGATTGCGCCACCGACATTGTGCTGTAGGCCGGAATGTTAGTGACGGTTATGCCGAGTTCGCGTGCTTTCGCCGTATCTACCACATTATAGCCCGTGGCCAGCACGCCGATGTACTTCAGGGATTTCAGTTTTTCGAGGCGGTCAGCATTAAGGACAACCTTGTTGGTCAGTAATGCTACGGCACCGTCGGCGTGTTCGAAAAACTCCGCGTCCGAAGTCCTGTCATACACAGAGACTTCGCCTAGGGCTTCAAGGCCCTCCCAGTTCAAATCCGACGGATTTGCAGTGTATCCGTCCAATACGACAATCTTCATATTTCTATCGAGTAAGGAAAGATTAAAAAAGACCCCGCTTGAACAACGTGGGGTCTTGCAAAGATATAAAAATTTTATGGTTTCAGAAAACGTGCCAGCCCGTAGGCTATTCTTTTGAAACCCGGCGGATAGGATATGAGGCGTTCGAACCACTTCATGTATTGTCCCATCACCCGTACCATCCATCCGACATAAATCATGGCGAAGAGTGTGCCGGGGCCGACCACATTCCATTTCCATTCTCCCCAGAAGATATAACAGCTTATCACCGCCAGCACCACCAATGTCGTGTCTATAATCATCTTGACTTTCGGAAACGGAGCGCCAGAAACCTTGCAGACCGCCACCTGTATTCCCTCGCCGGGCATCGTGACCGAACCGCATCTGATCTCAAGGCATATGCCGAAGGCGAGGATAGTGCTGCCCGCCAGGGCCGCTATTGCCTGCATCCATACCGTTGAGCAATCCAATACGGAGGTAATCCACATGTTAATGTCAATCAATGTGCCGAACAGAAAGCCGATGACCAGCTGGAAAAGTTGTACCAATTCGAAATGGCGGCGCAAAATCAGAATCTGCAGACCGACGAACAGCGCGTTCATAAGGTTCGTATAGTCGCCGATGGTTAGATTCGGAACGAAGCCGTCGGCACCGGCCAATGAGAAAGACATAGGCAGAGAAGAAATAACGCTGCTGCCAACGTTGCTGCGGACACTTATAGCCACGCCTAAGGTCATAATATAAAGAGAGATGAGCAACAAAAGATGTTGCCAGGCAAAATGCGTCACCGACCACTTGCGCGATGACGTCGAAGTAACCGTATCGGACATAAAATTATTTTTTTGCAAAATTAATAAAAAAACGGTAAATTTGTAAGTTAAAATGTGATTGGACGGGGTTAAATGCTTCGCTCGGTCAATAAACTAATGTTGTGATCCAGGACATATCACTACGAATAGAACCTGAACGCGCCGCCTCGCGCCAGACTTTGGCACGGGCGGTGGCGAAAGTTGCGTCCATTCCGGTGGAACGCATCAACGACTTACGCGTCATCCGCCGCTCGGTCGATGCGCGCAAGCAAAAAGTAATGCTCAACCTTAATGTTCGCATCGCCACAGGTGAGGACACCGAGGTCGCGCCTCTCCTCCGACCGGTTGATTACACTCCGGTTTCGCAGGACGCGCCGGTAATCGTCATAGTCGGCGCCGGTCCCGCCGGCCTCTTTGCGGCCCTTGAGGCCATCAGACTCGGCATGAAGCCGGTCGTGCTCGAACGCGGACGCGACGTGGACAGCCGCAGGGTCGATCTTGCCGAAATCAGCCGTCAGAAGCGTATCAACCCCGGTTCCAATTATTGTTTCGGCGAAGGTGGTGCCGGTGCTTACAGCGACGGCAAATTATACACCCGAAGCAAGAAGCGAGGATCGGTGGAGGAGGTATTGCAGTCTTTTGTGCAACATGGTGCACATCCGGATATTTTAGTCGATGCCCATCCGCATATCGGCAGCGACCGTTTGCCGGGTGTTATCCGCAACATGCGGCAGACAATCTTAGACAACGGCGGCGAGGTGCATTTCAAGACTTTGGTCCGCGATCTCATCATTGAAAATGGCGAAGCCAGGGGGGTGGTGACTGATGGCGGCCAGATTCCGGCCGATGCCGTGATTCTTGCCACGGGTCATTCGGCTCACGATACATTCCGGGCGGTAAATGACGCCGGTGTAAATATTGAACCCAAGGGTATCGCGGTCGGTGTCCGTCTGGAACATCCCCAGACGCTGATTGACCGTATACAGTACCATTCGAAGTTGGGGAGAGGTAAGTTTCTTCCCGCTGCGGAATACTCGTTTGTCACCCAGGTCGATGGTCGTGGGGTATATTCGTTCTGCATGTGCCCCGGCGGCGTGGTTGTACCCGCCGGAAGCGAAGATGGCGAACTGGTGGTGAACGGAATGTCCGCTTCCGCACGTGCCGGCGAGAAAGCCAATTCGGGCATGGTGGTCGAGATTCATCCCGGGGACTTCCCGGAATTTTCGGAACATGGCCCGCTCGAAATGATGGCTTTGCAGGAGAAACTCGAACAATCGATGTTCGAGGCGTGTGGCCGGACAATTGTGGCGCCGGCCCAGCGCATGGAGGACTTCGTCAAACAACGCAAATCGGACACATTGCCGAAGACTACCTATGCGCCCGGAGTCCAGTCGATGGACTTCAACACGATTCTGCCTCCATTCATAGCCGACAGGCTCCGCCGTGGTTTTGCGGATTTCGGCCGCAAGGCACATGGATTTCTCACCAACGAGGCCGTGATGATTGGCCTTGAATCGCGGACATCGTCGCCCGTAAGGATTGTGCGCGACCCCGAAACGCTGCAGAGCGTGAGTGTCGGTCGACTGTTCCCCTCGGGCGAAGGTGCCGGTTATGCCGGCGGCATCGTTTCAGCCGCAATCGACGGCATTCGTTGTGCGCGTGCCGCCTACTCTATTATTAAGAAAGAATAAGTAATGACTATACTGAATATTGAAACTTCAGGCAAAATATGCAGTGTCGCCATCACAATTGACGGCGCACTCGAATTGCAACTCGACGATAGCGAGGGAATGCAGCACGCCAACAAGCTCGCTCCGTTTGTCGACCGTTGCATGGCTGAACTCGCTCGCAAGGAATTGAAACCGGATGCCATAGCCGTCAGTCTTGGTCCCGGCAGTTACACCGGATTGAGAATAGGACTGTCGCTCGCAAAAGGTTTGGCATTCAGTCTCGGCGTACCCTTGATTGGTGTCGATACTTTGAAAATTCTTGCCGTAAAGGCAATGTTCCGCACTATGGACTGGACTGGCGAAGAGATTCTTGTCCCCATGGTCGATGCCCGTCGTATGGAGGTGTTCACCGCGGCTTACGATTTCGCATTGAATCCCGTGGTGGAACCGGGTCCGATGATTATTGACGAAAACTCGTTTTCAGAACTCCTCGAATCCGGCAAAAAGCTATATTTTATAGGTGATGGGGCCGAAAAGGTCAAAGGTGTAATAAACCACCCTAATGCCCATTGGATTGATGGACTTCTGCCCCAGGCCAAGGATATGCTCGCTCTGGCGGAGAAGGCAATGCGCGAACAGGACTTTATCGACATCGCGTATTCCACGCCAAATTACTTGAAAGCTTATCAGACTACAAAACCGAAGCCGCGGATTTAGAGTTTAGATTTTAGGGGTAGGAAAATTTAAAAATGATGGGGATTTAGAAATTTAGATTAAGAATTAGAAATATGCTACCTTATAATACAGATATGGAGCCGATGCTCCTTCCTGAATACGGACGGCACCTGCAGGGCCTTGTCGACTACTGCGTGGGTATTCCCGACCGCGATGAACGCACCGCCTGCGCTTATGCCATAGCCGACACAATGGCCGATATGTTTCCGGAGATGGTGGGCGAGAATTCCGATTATTCCAAAATCTGGGACCAGCTCAACATCATGTCGCGCTTCGAACTCGACATAGACTTCCCTTGTGAAGTCATCACCGCCGAGAAGATGAATCCGGCGCCGGAGAAGATTCCCTATACATCTTCCGACATGAGGTTCCGCCACTACGGAAAGAATATCGAGAAAATGATTGCGACCGTTGCCGCCCTTGAGGATGGTGAGGAAAAGGATGTCCTGATTTCGATGTTGGCGCACCACATGAAGAAACTCATGCTTCAACACAACAAGGAGGGAGTAGATGACGCAAAAATCCTGAGAGACCTGGCCCTTTATTCAGATGGCCGCATCAATCTCGATCCGCGCACTTATCTTCTCCACGAGTTCCGCGAAGTACAGCAACCCCAGCGTGCCAACAATAAAAAGAAGAAAAGAAAATGAGCAGCTTTATCGTCGAAGGAGGCCATTCCCTCCATGGAGAGATTAAAATCAAGGGTGCCAAAAACGAGGCCCTTGAAGTGATATGCGCGACACTTCTCACCCCCGAGAAAGTGGTCATCTCCAATCTGCCGCAGATTTCCGATGTGCGCAATCTCATCTCTCTGCTTGGAGAGATGGGTGTAAAAGTGCGATATATTACTCCTTCGGAGGTAGAATTTCAAGCCGATGCCATCGACTTGAACTATATCCAGAGCGAGGAATACGCCAAGAAGGCGGCTTCGCTGCGTGGTTCGGTGATGGTGATGGGTCCATTGGTGGCGCGTTTCGGCATGGCCGTCATGCCTAAGCCGGGTGGCGACAAGATTGGACGTCGGCGTCTCGACACCCACTTCATCGGCTTGCAGAATCTCGGTGCGGATTTCAATTATGATAAGGACAGCCACACGTTCCGTATCCAGGCTCCTGCCGAAGGATTGCGCGGATGCTATATGTTGCTCGATGAGGCTTCGGTGACCGGAACGGCCAACATCATCATGGCCGCCACACTCGCCCAAGGCCTGACCACTATTTATAATGCCGCCTGCGAGCCATACATACAACAGCTCTGCCGTATGCTGGTCCGTATGGGGGCAAAAATCGAAGGAATTGGCTCGAACCTCCTATATATAACAGGTGTCGAGTCTCTCGGAGGCACCACGCACACGCTCCTGCCTGACATGATTGAGGTGGGCAGCTTCATCGGCATGGCCGCCATGACCGGTTCGAATCTGCTTCTGAAGGATGTAGGTGTCAACGAACTCGGCATGTTGCCCTCCGCATTTGGCCGAATCGGAGTTAACCTCCAGATCGAAGGCAACGACATCCGTATCGACCAGAAGGAGATTTATGAGATAGACCCCTTCATCGACGGTTCGATACTGACCATCTCCGATGCTCCATGGCCCGGACTTTCGCCCGACCTGCTGAGTATCTTCCTCGTGGTCTGCACCCAGGCCAAAGGCTCGGTCATCATACATCAGAAAATGTTCGAGAGCCGACTCTTCTTTGTCGACAAATTGCTCGATATGGGAGCCAAGGTGATACTCTGCGACCCCCACCGCGCTGTTGTGATCGGTGCCGGCAAATTCGATTGTCTGCGGGCCACCGACATGGTGTCACCCGACATTCGCGCCGGCATCGCCATGCTGATTGCTGCGATGGGAGCCAAGGGCACAAGCCGCATCCAGAACATCAACCAGATCGACCGGGGATACGAGAACATCGATCGTCGCCTCAACAAATTAGGTGCTAAAATCATTAGAATAGAAGACTGATACTTGTGACATGATACTGAAAGATGAAATAGTCGAAATCGGAAAATTTCTGAAGACCCACGCGCTCAAGGGTGAACTGAACGCCGTGCTGAGCGTCGAACCTGACTATGTTTCCGACGGCCACCCGTTGGTGGTGGAGATGGATGGCATATTTGTGCCGTTCTATGCCGAATCGATCCGTCCAAAAGGCACTGAAGCCGCTCTCATCAAACTTAAGGATATCGACGACCAGACGCAGGCGCAGCAATTCGTCAACAAGATAATCTATGGGCGCCGAAGTGACCTTGTCGATTATTTTGATGATCCGGAGCTGGAACTGGCGGCTGATTTCGTCGACTTTAAGGTTGTCGACAGTAATCTCGGCGAGATAGGCCGGGTTGTGGACATTGACGATTCGACTGCAAATGTACTGTTCGTTGTCGAGACTCCCGAGGGCAAGACCGTCTATGTGCCGGCCGCCGAGGAGTTCATCAACGCCATCGATGACGAGAAACAAATTATAGAGACCACTCTGCCTGATGGGTTGGTGGATCTCAACTAATCACTATGACGCTATGAGTGAAATGACAAGATTTGACGAGGATGACGCCATAAAATTCATCCGTGCGACTCTGTCAGAAGAAAAGAATTCGCAGGTGACCGACGATGAAATCCTCTATATCATCGACTGCATCTGGGATTGGTATGAAAAGAACGGATATCTTGAAATCAACGCAGGTGTCACCGATGAGGAGGAGGTCCATGTAGACCAGTTGGTCGCCTATGTGCAGAAAGAACTCAAACGTGCCGGAGAATCTCTATTGGTTCCTTCGGATGTTGAAGATATCGTAAAAGCAGAATTACAATATGAAGAATCTATCGAAGAATTTTAGCATCCTGGCCGTAGCACTCGGCCTTACCGTATCGGCTGTGCCGGGGTTTGCCGAAAAGAAAACCATCAAGGTCGGCGGCGCTGTGGCCGAGCAGGCTCAGGTTCAGGGAAAGACAAATCAAGAGGCGGAGGAAGAAGAGGATCTCGAGGAACTTGAATTCACGCAGATGATAAACTCCGTGCCCTTGGATAAGAAAAGTTCGGAGCTGATTCAGAAATTCCAGCAGAAAGAGGCCCGCAGTCGTCTGCAGGGTCTGTTCGGTGACAAGGATGGCCGCAAGCTTGAGACCATCCGCAATAAGGAAGTCCTGCTTGTGACGATACCGGCTACGCAACTGTTCGCGCCCAATGACATCAATCTGCTGCCGAATGCCGGCAAGTTGCTTATGCCGTTCAAAAGATACCTCAACGACCCCGACATGTACCGCGTTCTGTTGGTCATGCATACAGACAACACCGGTTCGGAGGTATATCGTGACTACATAACCGAAGAGCGCTCTGATGCGATTTTCACATGGCTTGAGGACCAGGGAGCCGACACGGAGTTTCTTTTCCCGTTCGCGTTCGGCGATGACATGCCCCTTGTTGAGAACAATTCGATGCACAACCGGTTGACCAACCGGCGCCTGGAGATATATCTTGTGCCGGGTAAGAAGATGCGCGAGCAGGCCAAGAAAGGGCGCATCGTTTTCTGAAAAACACCCGCCCCCCTACAATAAAGAAGCCGGCCATGGCCGGCTTCTTTATTGTAGGGGGGCGGGTTAGACCCGTCGTATCAGGTGTTACCCGAAAATCTGATTATATACACGCATGTCTCCGCTGAGATAATCCACAACATCGACTCCCTCCGTGTCACAGATGGTCAATGCTTCGGCCCTGCGGTGCTCCAATGTCTCGATCTCCTCGTCTGAGAACATCGGTTCGCCCGTCACTGCGTTGTAATAATGGTCAAAAGATTGGTTCGGAAGGAATCTGAGTTTGAGTTGCCCTGAAATATAAGAGGCAAAGGCCTTCACATCCTTTAGAGTCCGAAGAGGTTTGTTCTTGTCAATCATAAGCAAGGGATTTTAATGTGGTTGTTCTTTGGGTTAAGTTAATTGAATTGATAAATCTCCCAAATGCAATTTTTCTCAGTAGCAACGATGCGAATCTCGCGATTACAAAATTGTGTGACTGTGGCAGTTGCAAGTGTGTGAGCTTTTCAGTTGCAAATATAATATTTATTTTGGCCGAAAGCAACTGTTTGACAATAAAATAATTGTTAAAATCTCAATTTTTTGGATTTTTTATGGATTAGTCCCCAATTTTCAGCCGGATTACATAGTTTTTTTCAGATTTTTTTGCGTGTGACGGAGATATTCAGGTCTTCCAGTCCGTCACTTACCGCACGTGCGGCTGTAGCCGCTTGCTCACGGTCGAGATTACGCTCCGTCTGCACCTCGGCTATTGCCTCGGCGTACTTGTTTCTGTGACGCGTGTTGACGGCCTTCCAGTCAACCCCGGCGTATTGGCCGGCTACAGCTTCGTCGTATGGCAGACGGCCCTGCATCATCAGCACCGCCAAGATCGGGTAACCGGCATACCCGCGCCAATACGTCGCGTTGTCGTTCGAATAGAACAGCCGTCCATCTTCTTTCCAGCGTATGTCATAATACTTGCTGTGATCTGACGACGACATCGTGGCCGAGCCTTCCGACACCGTGCTCCCCTCTGCAATCTTGATACGGCCATCCGCGATCGCCGTCCATGCCTCGTAAACCTTCTCAACAGGTGTTTTCTTATCCATATTTCAGTTTCGTTAATGCTAAGAACCAAAATTTTATGAAACGGACTCTAAGCCAGACGGCGGCGTGTGAAAAATCCACGGGTGACCAGAATGAAGAGTCCCGCTCCGAGGCCCTGCATGGTGGCCACAACCCAGAACGCTGCCGAATAGCCTATATATTCTGTAACAAATCCGCCGATAAGAATCCCTAAGCCCATGCCGAGATCCCACGAAATAAGTATCGATGAGTTGGCTGTTCCGCGTTGGTCGTTACGAGCGACCTTGATAAACATATTGAGGAATGCCGGGTACATCTGGCCGTTGCCGAGACCCACGAGCAGGGCTGACATATAGAACGACCACTCTCCGAGTCCGGAGGCAAAGAGCGTATAGCCGACCAACGAGATGAGAACACCCCGCAGACAGTTCTGCGTCAGTTTGCCGGCCCTGAGAGATTTCGACCCATAGAGTCGCGATAGCATCAGTCCGGCGCTGAGAAGCATAAAGAACATGCCTGTGCCGTCCGTGATGCCGAGAATCTCCTGGCCGTAGATTGCCACGTAATTGCTCATAATGCCCCAGCAGAGACCGAACAGCGAAATGTTTATAGCCATTAGCCATGCGCGCCCGAGAAAGAAATGGTCAAGGCTAAGTTTCGGTTTGTCAGTTATCAGCTCGCGTTTCGGCAACCGCACGCGTGTCGAGCATATGAATCCGATGCACGACAGAATCAGAGACAGCCAGAACAGAATGCTGAAATTGCCCGTAGCGTTGTATATGTATATACCTGCGGTCGGAGCTATGGCCATGGCCAGATTATTGCTAAGACCATAGTACCCGATTCCTTCATTGCGCCGCGAGGAGGGGAGAACATCGATGGCCACCGTGCTGTTCGCCACCGTCGAGGCACCGAACGGAACGCCATGCAGTGTCCTGACTATTGCGAACATCAGAAGGGTGGAGGCACCGATATAACCGGCGAAGAGGATAAAGAAGACGAAGAAACAGATCATCAGCACCTTCTTGCGGTTGAAGCAGTCGACGAAGAACCCGCTGAACGGGCGTATCATCAGCGTGGCCACCACATAGCCCGACAGAACAATTCCAATCATATCCTTGTCGGCCTTGAATTCGCTGTCCAGATATATCGGCAGCAAGGGTGTCAAAAGATAAAAGGCGAAAAAGAGCAAGAAATTGCACGTCATCACCTTTATATACTCACAGTTCCATAACTTCTCGCTTCTGACGGCAACCATTTCCGGAGTGCCGTCTATCATGTTTTCCTTAGAGTCCGTTTCATAAAAATTTTGGCTCTGGGGGTCGCATCCTTGAGACGATATGGGTGTTTCTCCGCAAGGAGCATAGCGAGCTATGTGACTGGAGGAGAAGTGCCCATATCGGCCAAGGATGCGAGACCGAGGTAACTTTTTTAAACGGATTTTAACCATATTCATCGAATAATGTCTTCTTTTGTAAAATATTACCTGAGACCGGCTGCTTCACGCCAATCCCGCCTTCTTTCTTCCGGTCACATAGCCCGCTATGCTCCCTACAGAAAGAAGACGGGCTTGACGCAAAGCAGCCGCCCCCAGAACCAAAATTTTTATGAAACGGACTCTAGCAGTTGTAGTTTCCAATTTCCAATTAACAAATCTTTGTTGCAAAGATACAAAATCCCAACCCGTTTGTCAAGTTATAAATTAAGGCCGGCATCGTGCCGACTTTATAATGTCTTGAAATAACGTGATTTATAATCTGACTAATATAATTTTTATGAAACGGACTCTTAGTATACGCTGAATAATCTCGGAGCGAAACCTATGCCGACCCGGAGCTGGTTGACGTATTTGTTGTAATACAACAGGCTCTCGCCGTATCCGCTAAAGTACTGGGCGTAGATACACCAGTCGAATTTCTTCGAGATATACCATTGTATGTCACCGATGATATTATAGTTGAGTTTCCACGTCATGCGCTTCTCGAACATGATGTTGAAGGCCCACTTATTGTTGTTGGTCCGGTATTGGACGCCGACCTGATAGAGACCCTTGTACTTGAGAATATCGCGGTTGTTCTCACCGTCGACAATCGGTATCCAGAAACGTCCGTGCACCGTCAGGTTGTTCTCAATCATGATGTTGGCACCCAACGAGATCTTGTTCCACGACCGTGACTGTATCGAGTCGCGGCCGTTGCTCTCATGCTCAAGCTGGAGATAGACGCGTCCCAGATAACGGCCGTCCCGGAACAACGGCTTGGCCAGACCGATACCCGGGTTGAAGTTCAGGTCGGTCATGGGCATGGACTTCTCAAGAACATTCCAGAATACCTTCTGCGAATAGTAGAGATACAGATATGTGTCAAGCGGAAGAGTACTTCTGGTGAGTTTCATCTGAATTGAAATCTGAAATTTCACGTTGGTATTCTCGCGGTTCGGACGGTGGTTGAGCGCCGTGCCGAAAATGAAGTAATTGTCCTTGTACAGTCCGAAGGTAGGAGCCTTGTCATATTCGCGGCGCAGGCTGTCCACATTGTACGTGGGCTTCTCACGGCCGGTCACAATCTGCGATTGCGCGGTTAGCCATGGCGTCACCAGAAGCAGCGGCAGGACCAGTTTCCGAAGTTTAGCAGTCACTCTTTTCATTGCGGCCGTATAAATTTGGTTGGGTCGTTGTGGTACTGGAAAAGTGTTTTTAGTTTTCAGAATACAAAGTTAACACCTTTTTCTGAAAATTCAAATGTCTATAGCGGAAAGGCGGGTCTTTTGTCCATGGAAGTCCGGATATCTCCATAAAACAAGGCCCCACATTGTACATAACAACGTGGGGCCCGAAATTATCGTGTACCCGGATTAATAATTCGAAAAGTAGGTATCGAGAGCGTAGTTGATGTTCTCGAGCACGTAGTCCAGGTCGGGGTCTTCGGCATCAATTGCCTTCGCACGGTCGGCGATGTTCTTGGCGGCTACGAAATAGTCGTTCTTGACTTCGCGGATCTTGTCAGGAGTCTTTGTCTCAAGCGAGTTCCACACGGTTGTACCGGTGGTGTAAATCTTCTTGGCAGCGTTCTTGAGAGTCTCGACATCGGCGTTCTGGAACGAAGCGGCTTTGCGGTAGTCAGCTACCGAAGCATCGTTGTCGCCCTTGCGGTCGTTGACATATCCGCGCAGACCGAACAGGAACGGCTGGTCGGGAGTCTGGGCAATCTGCTTGTCGATCAGGGCGAGAGCCTCATCATACTTCGAATCCTGAAGCATAGTGTTGATCAGGTTGTTGATGAAGAGGTGGTCAGTGATGCCGAAAGTGTCGTAGCCATGCTTGGCGATATCGTAGATAGCGTGGCGTGCGGGCTGCTCCATGGTCGAATCCTCCATGGCGATGTTCTGCCAGCATGCGATCTCATAGACATAGTTCTGCGGGTTGGTGATACCAGCCTCGCGAGCCTTGGAGAAAGCCTTGAGAGCATCCTTGAGAGCCTGGACCTTCACCTCATCCTTTGCACCCGAGAAGGCACCGATACCGGCGTAGTGATATGCCATTGCAATCATAGAGTCGGGCACCGCCTTGAGGCTCTTGTCAGCCCAATCCTGCGACGGCATGTCACCGTAGATCATGAATGCCTCGTAAGCCTCGGGGTAGTAGTGCTTGTTGTTGAACATCTCGCCACCATAGTTGAAGTAGTCATTGTGGTGACTCTTCATCTTGCCGACCATATCCTTGGTGTATTTCGGCTTGACCTGACCCTTCTCATTGGGAACCTGGTCGAGCGGAAGAGCCTTGATGAACTGGTTGTATCCGTTCACGAGCTCCTTGCCCATCTCGATCACGTCGACTGCAGCGTCGTTTGGGTTGATGGCTCTTTTTTTGAAGCCCTCATCGAAGGCGTCAAATTCAATCTTACCGGCGGTGTAGTAGGTACGCACGTCGTTGGCTGTCTCAGGGTTGTTCATAGCCTCCTGGATCAGTGCGCGGGCCTCGGCTACCTTGTCCAGCTTGCCCGACATCTTGGCGGCCTGGTCGACCGTTGCCTTCTGTGCGCTCATAGATGCCACTGCGCCCAGGGCAAGAGCCATTGTCAGAATTTTTTTCATAGCGTTATATTTTTAGTTATTACTTTATTCGTTGGTGTTCTCTGTCTCGTTGTCAGAGTCGGCATCCGTTTCCTCCTGAGGTTCCTCACCTTCGATGAGTTCCTCGGCCTCGCGGATCACCTTATTTTCGGCACGCTCGATGCTGTTCTCGCGCGATTCGGCATCGAGTTCCTCCTCGACCTCCTCGCCCGGGTCGGCGTCAACCTTGCAGACTGATGCGATGGTATCGCCGCGCTTGCCGAGTTCAATGAGCTTGACGCCCTGGGTAGCGCGGCCCATCACGCGGATGTCGGCCACAGGCACGCGGAGTGTGACACCGCTCTGGTTGATAATCATCAGGTCGTTCTCGTCGTTGACATTCTTGATGGCCACCAACGCGCCTGTCTTGTCGGTGATGTTGAGAGTCTTGACGCCCTTGCCGCCACGGTTGGTGATGCGGTAGTCATCAAGAGCCGAACGCTTGCCGTATCCGTTTTCCGAAACCACCATTACGGTTTCGTCAGGCTCTCCGTTCATGGTAATCATGCCGATTACCTCATCGTCCGGACCGTCGAGGGTCATACCCTTCACACCCGTCGACACGCGGCCCATGCTGCGCACCTTGCTCTCGTTGAAGCGGATGGCGCGGCCGCCACGGTTGGCAAGGATAATCTCAGCGTTGCCGTCAGTGAGGCGTACGCTGATCACCTCGTCGTCCTCGCGGATGACAATCGCGTTGACACCTATGGCTCGCGGACGCGAGTAGGCCGAAAGCTGGGTCTTCTTGATGATACCATTCTTGGTGGCGAACACAAGGTTATGGGTGGTGTTGAACGCCGGGTCTGTAAGACCTTTGACACGGATGAAGGCGTTCACGCGGTCATCCTGGTCAATCTGGAGAAGATTCTGGATGGCGCGGCCTTTCGAGTTCTTGGCGCCCTCGGGAATCTCATACACCTTGAGCCAGTAGCAACGACCCTTCTGAGTGAAGAAGAGCATGTAGTTGTGGTTGGTGGCCGGGTAGATGTACTCAATGAAGTCCTCATCGCGGGTCGAGCTGCCCTTGGCGCCGATGCCGCCGCGGTGCTGTGCGCGGAATTCGCTCAGCGGAGTGCGCTTGATATATCCGAGATGCGAGATGGTGATAATCATCTTGTCATCTGAATAGAAGTCCTCCGAATTGAAATCGCCCGAGAACGGGTTGATCTTGGTGCGGCGCTCGTCGCCGTACTTGTCGCGGATCTCGACCATCTCCTCCTTGATAACCTCGCGGAGCACATGCTCATTGTTGAGGATATCGTTGTAGTGGGCTATGAGGCGCATCAGTTCGTCGTATTCGGCACGCAGTTTCTCCATTTCCAGACCGGTGAGCTGGCGCAGGCGCATCTCCACGATGGCGCGTGTCTGGATTTCGTCAAGCTCGAATCGTTCGGAGAGTCGCTGGCGCGCCTCGTCGGTAGTCTCGCTGCCACGGATTATGGCGATGACCTCGTCGATGTTGTCGGTGGCGATCATCAATCCCTTCAGTATGTGGGCACGCTCCTCGGCCTTGCGCAGGTCGTAGCGGGTGCGTCTCAGCACCACGTCGCGGCGGTGTGCCACAAACGCTTCGAGGATTTCCTTGAGGTTCAGTGTCTTCGGACGACCGTTGACCAGGGCGACGTTGTTCACGCTGAACGAAGTCTGCAACTGGGTCATCTTGAACAGCTTGTTCAGCACCACCTTGGCGTTGGCATCCTTCTTGATATCAATGACGATATTGATCTTGCCGCGTGCCGAGGTGTCGGTGATATCGGCGATGCCGTCTATTTTTTTCTCCTCGGCGAGCTGGTTGATTGATTTTACCAGTTCACCCTTGAGGACACCGTATGGAATCTCGGAAATGACGATGACGTCGTGGTTGCCTTCGGTCTCGATTTCGGCTTTGGCGCGGAGAATGATGCGGCCACGGCCTGTCTCGAAAGCATCGCGGACGCCCTGGAGACCGAAAATCTCACCTCCGGTCGGGAAGTCAGGAGCCTTGATGTGCTCCATGAGCTGTTCGATGGTCAGGTCGGGATTGTCGACCAGGGCTATCGAGGCATTGAGCGATTCGGTGAGGTTGTGGGGTGGCATGTTTGTCGCCATACCCACGGCTATACCGGCTGCTCCGTTTACAAGCAGGTTGGGGATGCGTGTCGGAAGTACGGAGGGCTCGAACAGGGTGTTGTCGAAGTTGGGAACGAAGTCCACGGTTTCCTTGTCGAGGTCGCGGAGAAGTTCCTCACCCATCTTGGCCAGTTTCACCTCCGTGTAACGCATTGCGGCGGGAGAGTCGCCGTCAATCGATCCGAAGTTACCCTGTCCGAATACGAGAGGGTAGCGCAGTGACCACTCCTGGGCCATGCGGACCATAGTCAGATAGATTGATGAGTCGCCGTGGGGGTGGTACTTACCCATGACCTCACCCACGATTCTTGCAGACTTCTTGGTGTCGCCCGCGAAGGTGTTGTTAAGTTCGTTCATACCGAACAATACACGGCGATGAACCGGTTTGAAACCGTCACGAACATCAGGCAACGCGCGGGATACAATCACCGACATCGAGTAGTCGATGTAGGCGCTTTTCATTTCCGATTCTATGTTAATCGGAATAATCTTGTCGTCTCCTTGCATTATTATTTTTAATGATTTTTGTCTGTTTCAGGCTGGAGTGTCCTTGAAAAATCCTATGTGCACTCCAAGTGACAAAATTACAAAAAAATATCCGTTTTCGCAAGATAATAACGAAAAAACGGGTCGCACCACATACGCAGTGTGCCCCGTTTTTCTAATCTGTCTCAGAGGGGGTCTTATCCGACCGGAACGTACTCGAGTGTGAGTTTGTCGTCGCCTTCCTTGTAGGTGACTTTGATGGTCCCTCCAATCTGGCCTTCCGAACCTAAGTTCAGCATAAGTTCCGCAAGTTCATCCTCCAGGTATTTCTGGATTGAGCGCTTCAGCGGGCGTGCGCCGAAGTTCTTGTCATAGCCTTTGTCGGCGATGAAATTGCGGGCCTCCTGACTCAGGTCGAGATGGAAACCGAGTTTCTCGACACGGTTGAAGAATTCCTTGAGCTCAATGTCGATGATGCTGAAGATGGCCTCGCGGTCGAGCGAGTCGAACATGATGATGTCGTCCACACGGTTCAGGAACTCGGGCGAGAAAGCGCGGTTCAGGGCCTTGGAGATTACGCCGTGGGCCTGTTCCTTGCTGACGGTATTGGTGTTGAAGCCGACACCGCCGCCGAAATCCTTAAGCTGACGCGAGCCGATATTGCTTGTCATGATCAGGATGGTGTTCTTGAAGTCGATCTTGCGGCCGAGCGAGTCGGTGAGACGGCCCTCGTCCATCACCTGGAGCAGGAGGTTGAACACGTCGGGGTGCGCCTTCTCGATTTCGTCGAGCAGCACGACCGAGTAGGGTTGGCGGCGCACCTTTTCGGTGAGCTGGCCGCCCTCTTCGTATCCTACGTATCCCGGAGGCGCTCCGACGAGTCGCGACACGGTGAATTTCTCCATGAACTCGCTCATGTCGACGCGGATCAGCGCGTCAGCCGAGTCGAACAGATATTCGGCCAATTTTTTGGCGAGCAGGGTCTTGCCGACGCCTGTCGGGCCGAGGAACATGAATACGCCAATCGGTTTGTCTGGATCTTTGAGACCGATGCGGTTTCTCTGGATAGCCTTGACCACTTTTTTGATGGCGTCGTCCTGACCGACCACAGAGCCGTGCAGTGATTCGCCCATCTTGATGAGACGGGTGCTTTCGCCTTGGGCTATGCGCTGTGTGGGGACACCGGTCATCAGGGCCACCACCTCGGCCACTTTCTCGTCGTCGACTTCCTGACGGTCGTTGTTGAGGCTCTCCTCCCATTTGCTTTTGGCTGTTTCAAGAGCAGCCTTGGTCTTGACCACCTCGTCGCGGAGGGCGGCGGCTTTCTCATAATCCTGCGCCTTGGCGGCATTCAGTTTCTGCTGAGTGAGCTCGTCGGCCTTCTTTTCGAGGGTTTCGATTTCCTCAGGAACTACAATGTTGGTGATATGCACGCGGCTTCCGGCCTCGTCGAGGGCGTCAAGCGCCTTGTCGGGGAAATTGCGGTCGCTCACATAACGCTCGGTCAGTGTCACGCAGGCCTCCAGAGCCTCGTCGGTGTATCGTACATTATGATGCTCCTCGTATTTGTCCTTCACCTGCTTCAGAATCTCGAGGGTTTCCTCGGGCGTGGTGGGCTCGACCATCACCTTCTGGAAGCGGCGTTCGAATGCGCCGTCTTTCTCGATGTTCTGACGGTATTCGTCGAGTGTGGTGGCGCCGATGCACTGTATCTCGCCGCGCGCCAACGCGGGCTTGAGCATATTGGCGGCATCCATCGAGCCCGGTGATCCGCCGGCTCCGACAATGGTGTGGATTTCGTCGATGAAGAGGATGATATCCGGGTTCTTCGACAGTTCGTCGAGTACGGTCTTGATGCGTTCCTCGAACTGTCCGCGGTATTTGGTGCCGGCCACCATGCCGGTCATGTCGAGACCGATGACACGCTTGTCGAACAGAATGCGCGATACCTTGCGCTGCACGATGCGCAACGCGAGACCTTCGACGATAGCTGATTTGCCGACACCGGGTTCACCGATCAGCACGGGGTTGTTCTTCTTGCGTCGTGACAGAATCTGGGCCAGACGCTCGATTTCCTTTTCGCGGCCTACCACGGGGTCGAGACGACCTTCGGCCGCAGCTTTGGTCATGTCGTATCCGAACTTGTCGAGAGCCGGGGTGTCGCTCTTGCGCGAGCTTTTGTCACTGCTCTTTTTCGAGGATCCGGATGTAGGCTTATCCGTAGGCATGTCGGGTGCGTCCTCATCCTCGGTGTCCTCGCCGAAGTCTTTGCCCATCTGAGGCATGTCTGGCATCTGGCCTGCGCCGAAGCTCTGCACGGAGATGTCGAAGTTGAGATACTCCTCCTTCAGGTGTTGCAGAATTTCAGAGTCCATGGCGCGTTTGTCGTGGATCAGGGCGAGCAGGATATGCTCCGAGCCGATGACGTGCGCGTTCATCTTACGGGCTTCCGATGTGGCCAACTGAAGATGACGGATAGCAGCAAGGCTGATTTTATATTGTTGCTCGAAGAGGGTAGTGGTCTCACCGGTCTGGTGGGGCTCGGCGAGATACTCCTCGAGTTCACCTATTATCTTGTCGGTCGGTATGTTGAGTTGGTTCAGAATCTTGTAAGCATAGCCGTCTTCCTGACGCAGCGAACCCAAAACGAAGTGCTCGGCCATGATGACCGGAGAGTTGAATCGGTTGGCCTCGCTGAGGGCAAGTTCCAGCATAGGTCTGAACTGTTTTGAAAAGTCGTTCTTCATTCTTACAAATATGGTTTACACCGTAAATAACAATTTTTGTGCCAAAATGATTTAATAAACCATAACAGGGTTACTTTTTGTATGCGCGGACGCTTGCGGCGACCGTATCGGTCACCGGCACGGTGCGGCCGCTGAGGCGCACGTAGCTTGAATCGGTCCAGTCGGGGCGTTCATCGGCACCTGCCGCCAGATGGACGATTGCCTTATGGTACGGCGAGACTTTCAGTCGCAGTATGGAGATGCCTTCGGCATTCTCTTCGGCTTCGATGGTGATGGTAGATCGTGCGATACTGGCGTCATATCCACGCCCATCTTCGGCTCGGAATGCCTGGTCGAGCATATTCTGGATGTATGTCCGGTAGTGGTCAATATCGGCGACCGGAATCATGTTGAGCCGCGCCAGTTCGGTGATGTCTCCGTCGAGTCCTTGGGCATAACCGTTGTCGCGGACACCAATCAACAGTTCGCCGCCGTAACGCGAATTCATGAAACCGCAGACAGCCTTGATAATTGTCCATTTCTGGGTGTCCGGATCCGAGACAAGGCTTACGGCACGCCGGCGGTTGGCCGGAGGGAACACGGCTGAGGTCTTGAATTCCAGATTGACGTTTTCTATACCATAGAATGTCCGCTCGTCCAGAATAGAGACGTATTCGTCCTCAATGTCGAGAGCCCTGCAGATGGTCTGCTTGATGGTGTTGAGCTCACTCTCGTCAATTATGTCGACAAGACTGTTAGAGGCTTCGACAAGCGCCCCGATCTTGTGGGCCAGTCGTTCGGTATGCACTTCTCCGAGGTTTCCGGTCCGTTGCGTCTCGGTAGGATTCTTCTTTATGTAATGTTTCAAGATGCCCACGATCTCCTCTCGTTCCCTGACGTCGCCGCTGTCGCTGAGTTCCGAGTCGTGCGACAGGCCCTTCATCTCGTTGTTGCGGGCGAAGTCGACGAGTTGGCGCAGATAGTGGCGCTCGTGGTCGACGTATTCGAATTCCTTTTCGCGACCGAGCAGACGGCACAGCATCATGAGACTGTTCAGGTCGCCCAGTTTCTCTTGAGTAGTAGGGGCCCCCAACTGTATGATGTAGTTCAGGATGCTCACCAGCGATGTCACCGTGACGGCATCGGCCTCCTTATACGAGGCGTGGGCCCCTTGATTGGCAATCGAAGATGCTTCCTCGACCGATTGGGCTTTAAATTCGCTGAACAGGTAATTTTCGGCGTCGCGTCGTGTGAAGAGGTCATCGTCCGTCAAGTCCTGATAGGAGTAGACTTTACTGCGGTCGATTTCGGCATATACGCGGAATTTCTCGGCGGTCGGATCCTGTGCTTCCTTGTAGAATTTGATGGGTATGGGAGTCTGGTTGACCAAAGCGTCCTGGATGAAGTCGAGTTCGGAGTCTGTCAGAGTCGTCAGCTTGCTTGAATGGACCATACCGCGGATGCCCTCGGCCGACAGTATCTCGATGCTCGCGCCGATGCGCCGCAATACAAGGGCTGATGAGGGTTGGCCGGCATAATATGATGCAAAGTCGCGGTAGAAATCCTCGAATGTCTCCGTTATCTCGAACCGGCAGCTGCCCTCTTCGGTGAGGTTGACATACAGCGTGTCGCCTACGGTGACCATCTCGTTCAGGGCCTGCGGTGTCGGTCGGCTGTCATATGTCTGGATCAGGAGGTTTCCTTTGATTTTCTCATATTTCGGGTCGATGGTTTCGGCCACGATACATGAACCACGTTTCGATACGACGCGTACCGGGAAGATGTCGTTGTCGCCATAACTCAGCAGTTTCATCGCCGGCGATGCCTTCACCTTGTTCTGGCGGTTGGTAAGTTCGGAGCCCAGTTTGAACATCTTGTCGAAGTCCATGTGTTTGTCGAGATCCGCCTTGTCAGTGATGACGGTCAGGACTTCGGGAATGTGGCTCATTTCCGCACGGTTGAGATTCTTGTAATTATTGAGATTGGTGGCTGTCAGCACAGCGGCTCCCGTCGGAGGTATCAGGAGTGTGCCTTTGCGCTCGATGCAGTACACAGGTTCGTCGGTACCCTTCGTGAAGCTCATTTCCGACAATTTGAAACCGAGTATGTCCAGATTGACACGTTCGGTCGAAATATCGTTCCATCCGAATCCGGGACTGGACAGCTGACGGAGTCGGATGCAATTGAGCACTACGCCAAAAAGTTTGTCGGATTCCGTATCTCCAATCTTGGTTTGCATGCGGACGGTCAACTCGACCGCACCGGCAATGATGCTCCACGGGGTTATTCCGGCTTTACGTGAGGCGAGTATTGTGGCGCAAAGCAGGCGTAATATCAACATACAATCACGGTCGAAATCCGGTTTTTCAAAATATGGTACGGCGTGTAGTTGGTTGATATATTGCTCAGACAGGTCGGTCATGCACTGGAGCGTGTCATTGTAATCGGTATTTATGCCGGCGGGCTGGAGATAGTTGTATTGTCTCAGATAATTAAGCAGGTTATCGAAATTGTCGAGTATGTACTCGTTGCGAACCTGCAGCCAGAATTTGGGTTGGTCTGCCATTTTTTTAGAGTTTAGAGTTTATAGTTATAGCTGAGAGTTGAGAGATAAGAGTTGAGAGTTTAGAGGGGGTGGTTTGGGGTTGGAGAGGTGAGGTTTCATCTGTGTAGTCCCAACCCCGGAGGGGTTGCATTATGTATTAGCCGTGGGTAGAGAAGGTGGAGCGGAGCGGAACCTTCTCTACCCACGGTCGCTTTACCCGCTCTCCCCCCTTTCCGTGGGCTCCGTCAGCGCCCACGGCGCTGACGGAGCCCACGGAAAGGGGAAGTGATATTACTTCCACCCCGGGTACGACTTCCGCTGCGCTCCAGC
>JAAGKN010000218.1_pt1 | contig 73195 bp, 72 predicted proteins | sample 6206371 | NCBI WGS metagenome assembly JAAGKN01 (sample SAMN11533720, study PRJNA540317) | gut metagenome | isolation source: fecal pellets from male and female animal of same cohort | host: Peromyscus leucopus | place: USA:CA | collected 2017 | reverse complement strand
CTGGCAGGATTATCTCGGCGACAACTTTGTCCGCGTTCCCGTGAAGTTCGCCCGTCAGTATTTCGCTGAAAACGGCGGCAATCCCGACGAGCTCAAGCTCTTCATCAATGACTACAACCTCGAGTCGGACTGGGACGACAATCAGAAGCTCAAGAGCCTTATCCAGTGGATTGAGCAGTGGGAATCTGACGGCGAGACCAGTATCGACGGTATCGGTTCGCAGATGCACGTCTCATATCATCTGAATCCCGCTACCCAGGCAAGTAAGGAAGAGCACGTCGTCAAGATGTTCGAACTCATGGCCGCTTCGGGCAAGCTCGTCCGCATCACCGAGCTCGACATGGGTATCTGTGACGAAAACGGCAATGCCATCAAGACTGCCGACGTTACCTTCGAGCAGCAGAAGGCTATGGGTGAATATTATCGATTCATCATCGAGAAATATTTTGAAATCATCCCCACCGCCCAGCAATATGGCATCTGCCAGTGGGCACAGACCGACAGTCCTGAGGGTTCAGGCTGGCGTCCCGGCGAACCCATCGGCCTCTGGGATCTCAATTTCAGCCGTAAACCTACCTATGGCGGCTTCGCTGACGGCCTTGCAGGTAAGCGTCAGGAATAAGCCTGTGAATTACCCGTAACGTTCTATATATTTATTAGGTAGAAGCGACCGGATTTCTGTTTAGTCCCGGTCAGTTCACCGTCGGGAGGTTGCCAGCCTCTCCCTCCCGACGGTGATTTTTTATAATCATCCATCACTTTGGTGCCAGTCATGATAAACCGACGAATCTTTACATTTTTTTTTAGCTTTCTGATGACAGTGGCCGGAGCTGCTGCGTCTGATTTTACAAAAAACAATAACGGCATAACGGCGAGTGTCGGGGATGTCGATGTGGAACTGATGTTCTACACGCCGTCGACACTTCGCGTGATAAAAAATCCTGCATCCGGGAGGGCTGACGAAAAAAGCCTGAGCGTGATTGCAAATCCTAAGGATGTCAGGTTTTCGGCTAAAAGAAACGGGAAAAACATCGTTTTGAAATCCGATTCACTGACTGCGGCCCTCAACACGGAGACGGGGGCGGTGACATTCATGTCGGCAGACGGAAAGACTCTGCTGAAAGAGGGCGGAAATGCTTCGTTCACTCCGGTGGATGATGCGGGGGAACAGTCATTCAGAGTACGTCAGAATTTCATACTTGATAAAAACGAGCCTATCTACGGTTTCGGCAATCTCGAGACCGGAAAGCTCTCGCAGCGCGGACTTCACCGCACACTCATGCCCGGCAATATAGAGGACGGCATACCGGTGTTTGTCTCCGTGAAGGGCTACGGAGTCTATTGGGACAACTATTCGCCGACGACATTCTCCGACAATGACGGCTCGGCCAGTTTTGAGTCGGAGGTAGGCAGAGACGTCGACTATTATTTCATGTTCGGCGGGACCGCTGACCGTATTATCGCCGAGATGCGCACGCTCTCGGGAGCCGTCCCGATGTTTCCGCTCTGGACCTATGGTTTCTGGCAGAGCCGCGAGAGGTATAAGACGCAGGACGAGATTGTGGAGTGGTGAGCAAGCACCGCGAGCTGGGTGTGCCCCTCGACGGCATAATCCAGGACTGGCAATACTGGGGCAACAACTATCTGTGGAACGCCATGGAATTCATGAACCCCGAATTCAGCAATCCGCAGAAGATGGTCAGTGACATCCATGATAAAAACGCACGCATGATTATCTCGATATGGTCGTCATTCGGCCCCGGCACCCGTCCCTACAAGGAGCTCGACGCGAAAAACATGCTTTTCAATTTCTCCACCTGGCCCCAGTCGGGCATCGCGGAGCAGTGGCCTCCCCGCATGGACTATCCCTCGGGCGTGAGAGTCTATGACGCCTATAATCCCGAGGCGCGCGATATCTACTGGAACAATCTCCGCCGTCTCTTCGACCATGACATCGACGGCTGGTGGATGGACTCGACCGAACCCGACCACCTCGATTTCAAGCCCGAGGATATGGATACGAAGACACATCTCGGCTCTTTCCGCAAAGTCCGCTGCGCCTATCCGCTCCTGACGGTGGGCGGTGTCTATGACCATCAGCGCAAGGAATCCGACAGCAAGCGTGTGTTTATCCTCACCCGCTCGGGCTTCTTCGGCCAGCAGCGTTACGGCTGCAACGTGTGGACCGGCGACGTGTCATCGACATGGACAATGCTCCGCAATCAGATTCCCGCCCTGCTCAACTTCACTATGACAGGCAACCCGCACTCGAATTCAGACATAGGCGGCTTCTTTGCCGGAGCCTACAATGTCGGAGCCGGAGAGAACTCGGCCGTGAGAAATCCCCAGTATCAGGAGCTGTTCGTTAGATGGATGCAGTTTGGTGCGTTCACTCCGATGATGCGCTCACACGGCGCTGACATCAAGCGTGAGATTTACTATTTCGGCAAGCGCGGCGAGGTCGTCTTCGATGCTATCGAAGATGCGATAAAGCTCCGCTACTCACTGCTACCTTACATCTATTCGACCTCATGGGAGGTGAGCCGGAACAATTCGAGCTTCATGCGTCCGCTGATGATGGATTTCCCGAAGGACAAGGCCGGATGGGAGTGCGGCGACCAGTATATGTTCGGCAAAAACATCCTTGTGGCCCCTGTGCTCAAGGCTCATTATACACCTGAAAAGATACTCGACATTGACGAGAACACCGGCTGGAACCGTCAGGAAAAATCGACAACCGAGGAGTTTGCTGCGGTTGATTTCATGAAGCCGGTCGACACCGAAATCTATCTTCCCGCAGGCAGTTCATGGTGGGATTTCGAGACCGGCGAGTTTCACAGAGGCGGAAAGACCGTCACGAAATCAAGCACTCTCAAGACGCTGCCTCTCTTTGTGAAAGCCGGAGCAATCCTTCCGATTGGCCCCGACGTGCAGTATGCCTCCGAGAAGCCCTGGGACAAGCTTGAAATCCGTGTCTATCCCGGCGCTGACGGCGAGTTTACGCTCTATGAGGATGAGTTCGACAACTACAATTATGAAAAGGGGAGCTACTCGACAATCAGATTCAGGTGGAACGACCGGAAAAAGACCCTTACGATTCTTGACCGGGAGGGCGAGTATCCGGGTATGATTGGCAAACGGGTGTTTGAAGTGGCCCTTCACGATGGAAAATCAGCCGCCGTGACGAAGAAGAGCGTTTCTTACGACGGTTCGGAAATAAATGTCAGATTATAATCTTAAACATTCAGCATTACGATGAAAAAACTTATATGTGCGATAGGAGTGACGCTTGCCGTGTCAGCCAATGCAGGAGTGCAGCTCCCGATTATTCAGACGAACTATACGGCCGACCCTGCCCCGATGGTCTTCAACGACACCATTTATCTCTATACGTCTCATGACGAGGACGATGCCGATGGATTCAAGATGTACGACTGGCTGTTGTACACTTCCACAGACATGGTCAACTGGACCGACCGCGGGCCTGTGGCCTCGCTCAAGGATTTCGCTTGGAATCCGAGAGAGAACGGAGCCTGGGCCATCCAGGTGGTTGAGCGTGACGGCAAGTTCTATATGTATTGTCCGATTCACGGCAACGGTATAGGTGTGCTGGTGGCCGATACTCCTTACGGGCCATTCAAAGACCCGATAGGCAAGCCTCTTGTGTGGCAGAAAGAACACTGGAACGACATTGACCCGACCGTAATGATCGACGACGACGGCCAGGCATATATGTATTGGGGCAATCCCGACCTATACTAGGTGAGGCTCAACAAGGATATGGTGTCGTATTCCGGTGAGATACACAAATTTGACAAAGCACCTCTCCACTATCAGGAAGGCCCCTGGCTTTACAAGCGCGACAACCGCTATTATCTCGCCTTCGCCTCGACATGCTGCCCCGAAGGGCTCGGCTATGCGATGTCCGACAGTCCCGAAGGTCCCTGGGAGACCAAGGGCTACATCATGGCACCGACCGAAAGGACCAGAGGCAACCATCCAGGCATCGCTGACTATAAGGGGAAGACTTATGTGTTCGGCCACAGCTACGACATTCTCCGCCTGCTGACTCCCGACCACCACGAGCGCCGCTCGGTCAATGCGGCTGAGATGACATATCGCCCCGACGGGACCATCAACGAGGTTCCCTACTGGAAAGATGTCGAGCTAAAGCAGATAGAACCTTTCAATCCCTACCGACGAGTCGAGGCCGAGACCATGGCCTGGGGCTTCGGCCTCAAGACCGCTCCGCTCGGTGTCCGCAACAGGACTGTCACAGATATTGACAACGGCGAGTATATCTGTGTCCGCGGAGTCGATTTCGGCAAAAAGGGCGCTAAAAAGTTTCTCGCGTCCGTAGCCTCCGAAAAGGGAGGAGCCGGAATCAAAATCAGAATAGACTCCGAGACTGGTCCCGTTGTCGGAGAGCTATCAGTCCCGTCAACCGGCGGAACCGGTGACTACCGGACACTTTCGTGCAAGCTCGACAAGGTCCGTGGTGTCCACGACCTCTATCTGACCTTTGAGGGTGAGGGAAAGGACCTTTTTAATTTCGATTACTGGAAAATCCGATAATTCATGAAAAAATCTATCGTAACTTTATTGTTCACCGCCTTTCTGTCGGCAGGCACAGTCGTGTCGGCAGGCGAGCATGAGCTTTTCACGGCCTCGACCAATGTTCCCGAGGCTCACTATCCCAAAGTAGACACCGGAAACCGCGCGCATTTCAGAGTCCATGCGCCCGAGGCAAAGGATGTCAAGGTCGATATCTGCGGCCGGAAATACGACATGTCGCGTGACAGCGATGGCTGGTGGTCGGCCACGACACAGCCCCTTGTGGTCGGATTCCATTACTATTTCATCGTTGTTGACGGTGTGAGCGTCATTGACCCTTCGAGCGAGGCTTTCTACGGCTGTGGACGCATGGCCGGCGGCATAGAGATTCCCGAAGACAGCAAGACCGCGGCCTACTATACGTTTGACAAAAACATTCCTCACGGACAGATTCGCGAGTGCCGCTACTATTCAGACATCGAGAAAGCCGCACGCCGCTGTTTCGTCTACACCCCCGCGGAATATGATGTGAAGCAGAGCAAGCGTTATCCCGTGCTCTATCTCCAGCACGGCATGGGCGAGGACGAGCGCGGCTGGCACCAGCAGGGCATGATGGCCAACATCCTCGACAATCAGATCGCGGCCGGAAAATGTGTCCCGATGATAGTAGTGATGGACTACGGCAACTGCGGATATATCCACGGCGCAAGACCCGGCGAGACCCGCGACGAGTTCGGAGCATCCTTCACGCCGATCATGCTCGACGAGCTGATACCATTTATCGAAAGCACTTTCCGCACCTATACCGACCGCGGCAACCGCGCGATGGCCGGACTGTCGTGGGGCGGACACGAGACTTTCCAGACCACTCTCCACAACCTCGACAAATTCTCGCATATAGGCTCATTCAGCGGTGCGCTTTTCTTCCTCCAGGACGGTCTTGAAAACGCCTATGGCGGAATTTTCAGAAATCCAGCCGATTTTAACTCGAAAGTCCACACCCTGTTTCTCGGCATGGGTACCGAGGAGGGTTTCGGCAGCGATAAAATCAGCAAGGCTCTGAATGATGCCGGAATAAACCATACCTACTATGCCTCGGAAGGCACCCACCACGAGTGGCTGACCTGGCGCCGCTGCCTCAACGAGTTTCTCCCCTTGATTTTCAAACATAATGACAATATAGCTTATGAAGACGCTTCGAAATAGAATCATGCCGGCGCTCCTCTCCGCCGTGGCTTTCCCGCTGCTTGCCGGCGCTGCCAATCCTTTCGTTCAGACCTGCTTCACCACCGACCCCGCGCCGATGGTGCACAACGACACGCTCTATGTCTACACCGGACATGACGAGAACGACGCCGACTTCTTCTGGATGCAGGAGTGGCGTGTCTACTCGACCACAGACATGGCCAACTGGACCGACCACGGCTCGCCTCTGGCCATCGAGGACTTCGAGTGGGCCGACGACCGCGCATGGGCTCCGCAGTGCATCGAGCGCGACGGCAAGTTCTACTTCTACGTCCCCCTGCACTCCAAGCTGTCGGGCGCCATGGCCATCGGCGTTGCCGTAGGCGACACTCCGACGGGCCTTTCAGGGATGCTATAGGGCGGCCGCTCGTCGACGGCAGCTGGGACTATATCGACCCGACTGTCTTTATCGATGATGACGGTCAGGCGTATCTCTATTGGGGTAATCCGCGCGTCTATTATGTGAAGCTCAACAAGGACATGATTTCCTTTGACGGTGAGGTGCAGAAAGTCAGCCAGACCGTCGAGGGCTTCGGCGCGCCCGGCCCGAAAGAGCGTGTGAAGGACGCGGCTTATAAGGATATGTACACCGAAGGCCCGTGGTTCTACAAACGTGGCGGAAAGTATTATCTGCTCTATGCCGCCGGCGGTGTCCCCGAACACATCGCCTACTCGATGAGCGATTCGGCCGACCGGCCCGTGGAAATATATGGGCGAGATTATGCCCCTCTGCGACACAGGTTCGTTTACCAACCACTGTGGCGTCGCCGACTACAAGGACAAATCATATTTCTTCTACCACACGGGCAAACTGCCCCGCGGCGGAGGTTTTGCCCGCAGTATCGCCGTCGAAGAGTTCAAGTATAACCCCGACGGCACATTCCCGACAATCATGCCTACTGAGGAGGGCACCAAAGCCGTCGGTACTCTCGACCCCTACAAGCGTGTGGAGGGCGAGACTATGGCATGGTCATCGGGCGTGAAAGTCGAGCAAAATTCAAAGACAGGCGTCTATGTCTCCGACATCCACAACGGCGACTATATCAGACTTGAGAATGTCGACTTCGGCAAAGGCCCCCGTTCATTCGGCGCGGCGGTAGCCAGCGCTCTTCGCGGCGGTCAGATTGAAGTGCGCCTCGACTCTCCCGAGGGCGACGTGATAGCTACGCTTGATGTCCCCGGCACAGGCGGATGGGAAGAGTGGAAATATATCGAGACTCCTGTCAGCGCGAAAGTCTCGGGCGTCCGCGACCTCTGTCTCGTATTTAAAGGCCGCAAGGGTCCTAAACTTTTCAATCTCGATTACTGGAATCTCAAAAGATAAAAGCCATGAATAAATTTCGCCTTTTAATCACGCTGTTCGCACTGATAAGTGTGACCGCATCCCGGGCATGGCCCGGAATGGATATGCCGGCTCTGCATGTCGACGGCCGATACCTGAAGGATGATGCCGGAAGGATTGTCAATCTCCACGGCTTCGCCCAGACCTACAGCCCGTGGTTCAACGAACGCGGGTCAAAGTGGACCAACTATGATGTCAACGGCTGTCTCGACTACAACAAGAAAAAGATTGACGAGATGCTTGATGCCGGATGGAAGATGAATTTCATCCGCCTGCACATGGATCCCTACTGGTCAAACACTCCCGGTGTGAGCACCACGGGCGAGAATGACATCTCGGCCTTTGACTTCAACCGCTTCAAGACCTATCTCACACAGGTGTTTATCCCGATGGCCGAATATGCGGTCTCAAAGGGGCTTTATGTCGTGATGCGTCCCCCGGGTGTCTGCCCCGAGAAGATTGAAATCGGCGACGAGTATCATAAATATCTCAAACGTGTGTGGGGCTATGTGTCGACAGTCGCCAAGCTCAAAAACAATCCGCACATCATGTTCGAGCTTGCCAACGAGCCTGTCCAGATCAAGGACACCGACGGCCAGTTCGGCGCCAACACCGACGGGTGCAACAAGAACCTGACGGCATTTTTCCAGGAGATAGTAGACCTGATGCGCAACAACGGCTGCGAAAACATCCTCTGGATTCCCGGCACAGGCTATCAGTCGCAGTATGCAGGATTTGCCAAATATCCCGTCAAGGGTAACAACATCGGCTATGCCGTGCATGTCTATCCCGGATGGTATGGCAGCGATGCCATCGAGCCGAGCCATGAGCTTGGAGGCAGCTACGGCGGCGGCTTCGAGGCATTTGCGGCAGGATGGAAAGCACAGGTAGAAGCCTGCCGCCGACATTGCTCCCATCATGGTCACCGAGATGGACTGGGCTCCGTCGAAATACAATGCCTCGTGGGGCAAGAGCATCACAGGCAAGATGCTCGGCGAGGGTTTCGGCGCCAACTTCAAGCTCCTCGCCGACAACACCGGCAACGTGAGCTGGCTGACATTTACAGGCTGCGAGTTACTCGCCGCTTTCAAGAGCAATGTGACCGCAGGCGGAAGCAATCCCACTTTCCTGACCGACCCCGAGGCATGCCCCTGGCCGATTTACCATTGGTATAAGGACTATGCCGGCGATGACCTCGGCTCTGAGAAGGAGGTGAGACTCTACATGTCAAAACCTGTCGGCGACAAGGATAACGAGTGTGTGATTATGCCCGGCACTTCGGTCAGCGCGGCCCTCGTAGCCGACTACAAGGCGGGATTCCAGCTTAATCTGACTGAGAAACCTGAGGTCAGCGTCGCTGACCCGTCGATAGTCTCATGGAGCGACGGCTCGTTTACCGCCCATGCAGTCGGCTCGACCGACGCGACAATCACCTATACGGTTTCGGGTGAGAAGAGGACCATGGACCTCCATTTTGTCTCGACATATTTCCCCTTTGTCAACGGTTATTTCAATCCCTCAATCTGGGAAAGCGGCTCGATGGATCCGGCAACCCACACGATTCAGACAGGAAAATATGGCTTTGCAGGATGGAAATATCCTGCCGGTATCGACCTGTCGTCGTCGCGCTATCTCATCGCCGAGATGGAGGGCGACAACAAGTGTGCCGTCTCTTTCCGCATCTTCGACACGGACAACTACTGGTCAGACCCGGCTGTGGTTGATTTCGGCAACAGCAAGAGGGCAGTGCTCGACCTTGCCAATCTCAAGTCTGGAGACGGCCGCAAACTCGATGCCTCACATATCTATATTATCGGCTTCTGGTCCTATGGCAGCGCTCCGTTCAGGATTTCAAAAATCTATCTCAGCGACAGTCCCGATGGTGAATCGGCCATTGACGAAATCATGGCGCCCGAATCAGACGGCCTTGTCGACGTCTACAACCTCTATGGTGTCAGAGTTAAATCACAAGTCAGGACAGAGGAGGCTGTCGAAGGCCTGCAGCCCGGCATTTATATAGTCGGAGACCGGAAAGTCTCAGTAATGCGTTAAGCCATGAACAGTCTCAGAACCATCATTTCAGCCATTTTGCTTGGCTGTCTCTCATCAGTCACATCAATGGCCCAGGACCCGGACTTTCACATCTATCTCTGTTTAGGCCAGTCAAACATGGAGGGCAATGCCGCGATAGAGCCGGTTGACCGCAAGGATGTCCCCGAGAGATTCAAGGTGATGGCCACTGTCGATTTCTCGAATCCCGCGAGGACGAAAGGGGAGTGGTCAGTGGCTGTGCCACCGCTCGTGCGCCAGTCGACGGGACTCACTCCGATGGACTATTTCGGCCGGACCATGGTCATGAACCTGCCTGCCGGGGTGAAAGTCGGCGTAATCCCGGTCGCAATCGGAGGCTGTAGCATCCGTCATCTCGACAAGGATTTCGACGCCACCACTCTTGCCGGCGAAGCCGACTGGTTCAAAGCCTATATGAAGGAATATGACAACGCTCCTTACCGCCGGCTTATCGAGTGTGCGAAAAAGGCTCAGAAGCAGGGTGTGATAAAGGGCATACTCCTCCATCAGGGAGAGACCGACAACGGAAACAAAGAGTGGCCCGCAAAGGTCAGGAAGGTCTATGAGGATATACTCGCTGACCTGAATCTCGATGCCAAAGATGTGCCTCTGCTTGTCGGAGAGGTGGTCACTTCCGCCCAGGGCGGCTACTGCGGAGGGATGAACGCTATAATCAACACTCTGCCTGAGGTGATTCCCACGGCGAGAGTGATTTCAGCCGCAAATCTCCAGCAGAAAGGCGACGGTCTGCACTTCACTCCCCATGCCTACCGTGTGCTCGGATGCCGTTACGCGACCGAAATGCTGACTTTCTACGGAATAACCGAACCTAAGGTCGATTATTCCGAGGAAATCCCCTTTATCCCGACACCGAAACCGTCGGAGGGCGATTTCGTGTTTGACTTAAAGCATTTCAATCCTGCGATATGGGAAAACGGAACTTTCGACAGTGCGGAATCTGTCTTTGTCGCCGGGCAATATGGTTTCGGCGGATGGGAATATGACAGGCCGATTGACCTGTCGGGATATAAGTATCTTGTGGCCGAACTCGCGAAAGAAGAGACCAACGGAGTTGAGTTCCGTGTCTTCGACACTGCGAGCTACTGGGACATTCCGTATTCCGGCAAGTTCAGCGGGGGCAAACTGATTATCGCCGAACTCGACGGCATGATGAAAAATCTGTCGACAGGAATCGTTCCGCTCAACACACGGACAGTCTACCGAGTCGGTTTCTGGGCCTATGGCTCTGTGCCGATTCATATCAAACAGGTTTTTGCGACCAACAATGACCCTTTCAGCTCGTCGGCATCAGTCATTGCCGACAGCGAGCGGGATTGTCCGGAGGTCTATGACCTGCTCGGCCGCAAGGTGGCCGAATCACTCGCGGATTCGTGTCTCGCTCCGGGAATCTATATCTCCGGCGGGAGGAAGGTGATGGTCCAGCGCTGATTCTCCGTCCCCTTTCAGTTTAATCTCATTTCTCTTAATGTTAACAGACCAATCATGAAAGTAAATCTTAAACTATACTCTTTGTGCCTGCTGCTTTGTCCCTTTGCCTCTGCCGGAGCTGCCGAACAGAGCCTGTCGAGCCCCGACGGTCGGACAGTGGTGACTATCAGCGACAATAATGGCAAAGCCACCTATGCTGTCAGCTATGGCGGCATGGATTTCATACTACCGTCCCCCCTCGGCGTGAAGACCGGCATAGGGGATTTCACCGGAAATCTTGTCCTTGACAAAGCGTCGGAGCCCGTGCTGGTTAAGGATTCATATTCCCTGCCCAACATCAAGAAAAGCCATGTCGATTACGAGGCCAACCGCCGTGAGTTCACTTTCAGCCGCGACGGTAAGGCTGTGTTCGACGTGATTTTCGAAGTGAGTGACAATAATGTCGCATTCCGCTACCGGCTGCTCCCGCAGGGCGAAACACTCTGCTGCATTGTCGAGTCGGAGGAGACAGGATTCAGGATGCCCGACGGCACTACGACCTTCCTCTGTCCGCAGAGCAAGCCTATGGGCGGTTTCGCAAGGACATCACCGAGCTATGAGACTCCCTATACGGCCGATGACATCGTAGGCAAGAACGGCTGGGGCGAGGGCTATACCTTCCCCTGTCTGTTCCGCAACGGCGACAATGGCTGGATTCTGATTTCCGAGACCGGAATCGCCGGCGACTATTGCGGCGCACACCTGCGTGGCAACAGCGACGGCAGCTACACGGTGGCATACCCGCAGCCGGGCGAGATGAACGGTTTCGGCTCCGCTACGGCGTCTGTCGCACTCCCCGGTCTGACTCCGTGGCGCACAATCACCGTCGGCGAAAGCCTCGCTCCGATTGTCGGGACAACCGTCCCCTTCGACGTGGTGAGACCCCTCTACGAGCCATCGAAAAAATATGAATACGGCCGCGGCACATGGAGCTGGATCATCAAGATGGACCCGAGCTGCAATTTCGACGAGCAGAAACGCTATATCGACTTCGCCGCCGACATGGCTATCAGAGCGTACTTGTCGATGCCCTGTGGGACACTCAGATTGGACGTGACAAGATTGAGGAACTCGCCGCATACGGCAAGAAGAAAGGTGTCGACCTGTTCCTCTGGTACAACTCAAACGGCACATGGAACGACGCTCCCCAGGGCCCGCGCGGCGTGATGAACGATATAGTTAAGCGCCGCAAGGACATGGCATGGATGCAGAAAAACGGCATCCGAGGCATCAAGGTAGACTTCTTCGGCGGCGACAAGCAGGAGACCATGCGTCTCTACCATGACATCCTCGCCGATGCCAACGACTATGGCCTGCAGGTGATATTCCACGGATGCACCCTCCCGCGCGGATGGGAGCGCATGTATCCCAACTATGCAGGAAGCCGAGGCTGTGCTTGCGAGCGAAAACCTCCACTTCTCCCAGGGAAGCTGTGACGCCGAGGCCTTCAACGCCACCATCCACCCCCTGGTACGCAACACCGTAGGCGGCATGGATTTCGGCGGAAGCGCCCTCAACAGCTATTACAATGCCGCAAACGCCCCCAAGGGCTCGCGCCGCGTGACTTCTGATGTTTTCGCCCTCGCCACGGCAGTGCTTTTCCAGAGCCCTGTTCAGCATTTCGCGCTCGCGCCCAATAATCTTGACGATGCCCCCTCATGGGCCATTGATTTCATGAAGGGTGCCCACGACCTGGGATGACACCCGTTTCATCGACGGCTATCCCGGCAAATATGTGGTTTTCGCCCGCCGTCACGGTCAGACATGGTATCTCGCCGGTGTCAGCGCGTCTGACAAGCCGGTTGAAATCTCCGTAGAAATTCCCGAGGCTATCCGCGGAGAGTCTCTTGTGGTTTACAGCGACGACAAAAAACTTCAGGGTAAGAGACAGAGCTGCCGTCCCGATAAAAACGGAAAGGTTAAAGTCACGATTCCGCAAAACGGAGGTTTTGTCATCACAAACCGTCCCGTTGCTGACTGAAACACTGATATTACGAATATGATTTCTGACATCTGAAACAGCAATCGTTTTGTTTCACGAGTCTGCCGCCGGCTGTGCGGCAGACTTTTTTTATTTCTTTCCGCCAGGCTGAAATTTAAAAATTGACGCATGTATGTTGCAATTTGAAATAAATGTTATAACTTTGCGCTTTATTTTTAAGGAAAAAGATTGATTATGTTACGAATTGCAATACAGGCAAAGGGGCGCCTCAATGAAAAAACCGTTGCGCTCTTAGCCGATGCAGGTATTTCAGCGTCAGTTGGCAGCAGGTCTTTGATAGCGCATGCCAAGGGATTTCCGGTTGATCTTCTGCTTCTTCGCGACGACGATATTCCCCAGGCTGTCGCCATGGGGACAGCTGACTTAGGTATTGTCGGCTTCAATGAAGTGTCGGAAAAGGATGTGAATATCGAGAGAGTTCTCGACCTCGGCTTCGGCGGCTGTCGCCTGAGTCTGGCAGTGCCCCGCGAGGCTGACTACAACGGTCTCGAATGGTTCAACGGTAAGCGTATCGCTACCTCATATCCCGTAATCCTTTCGCGTTTTCTCAAGGAAAACGGAATCGATGCGGAAATCCACACCATCACCGGTTCGGTGGAGATTGCTCCCGCCGTCGGTATGGCTGATGCGATTTTCGACATCGTTTCGTCTGGCGGCACCCTGATTCAGAACGGTCTCGTCGAGGTTAAATCCGTAATCGAGTCACAGGCCGTGCTTATCGCCACTCCCGGTCTTGACGCCGAAAAGCGCGAGGAACTCGACAAACTCTGTTTCCGTTTCCGCTCTATCATCGAGAGCCGAGGGATGAAATATGTTTTGATGAATCTGCCGAAATCATCGCTTGATGAAGCTCTCAAAATTCTTCCGGGCATGAAAAGCCCGACTGTGCTTCATCTTGCCGACCCCGAATGGCTCTCGATTCACGCCGTCATTCCCGAATCACAGCTCTGGGAACGTATCGAAAAACTGAAAGCTGTCGGCGCCGAGGATATTCTCGTGCTGATGCTTGAAAACATCGTGAAGTAAAAAACTCTTGCTGTCGCAGAAATGGAGACATACATAAATCCGGCGCGCTCCGAATGGGAGGCGCTGACACTACGCAACATACCCGATGACCCCGCGGTGGGCGAGGCCGTGGCCGCTATAATCGGCGAGGTACGCGCCAAGGGCGACGCGGCTCTCCGCGAAATGGCCCTGAAATTTGACGGCGCCGAAATCGGTGCGCTCGAAGTATCGGAAGCGGAGATTGCCGAGGCCTGCGCGAAGGTCAGCGACGAGGTCAAGGCCGCGATAGGTCTTGCGAAAGAAAACATTTCAAAATTCCACATCGCGCAGCGTCCCGCCGAGGTCGACATCGAGACCATCCCGGGGGTGAGATGTGTGCAGCGCCCGGTGGCCATAGACCGCGTCGGTCTGTATATCCCCGGCGGGCAGGCTCCGCTCTTCTCGACGGTGCTCATGCTTGCATGTCCGGCCCGGCTTGCAGGCTGCCGCGAGATTATCCTCTGCACTCCGCAGAGCGGAAGCCACCCGATTGCTCCCGAGATTCTTTATGCAGCCTCTGTCTGCGGCATCGACCGTATCTATCGTGTCGGCGGAGCGCAGGCTATCGCTGCGATGGCGCTCGGGACGGAGACCATAGGCCGCGTCGACAAGATTTTCGGCCCCGGCAACCGTTTCGTCACCAAAGCCAAGCAACAGCTTAGCTCGGTTGTGGCCATCGACATGCCCGCAGGTCCGAGCGAGGTGCTTGTGATGGCCGACAGTTCCGCCAACCCGACCTTCATCGCCGCCGACCTGCTTTCGCAGGCCGAGCACGGGCGCGACAGTCAGGCGATACTCGTCTGCGACTCCGAGGAGCTCGCGTTCAGGGTCGACGCGGAGGTCAAGCGTCTCTGCGGCCATCTCAGCCGCGTCGAGTCGGTCGAAGGCTCGCTCTCCCACAGCCGCCTCATCGTATTCAGTGACCATGCCGACATGCTTGATTTCGTCAACAGTTACGCCCCTGAGCATCTTATTATCTCCATGGACGATGCCTGGACGATTGCTGCCGAAATCCGCGCTGCCGGAAGCGTCTTCATCGGCAACTACTCTCCCGAGAGCGCCGGCGACTATGCCTCGGGCACAAACCACACTCTTCCTACGGGTGCGTGGGCGCGCTCTTACAGCGGCGTGAACCTCGACAGCTTCATGCGCAAGATTACCTATCAGGAACTCTCTCGCGAGGGTCTTAGGCTTCTCGCCCCGACAATCGTGACTATGGCCGATGCCGAAGGGCTCGACGCCCATGCGCTCGCGGTCAGAATCCGCATGGCCGACGGCAACCTGTAACTAACGAATAATCCTCATCCACACATTGATATTGTAACAATGAATCAGTTTAATCCGCTTGACCTTGTGCGGCCCAACATTCTCGCGCTCGAACCCTATTCGACGGCGCGCGACGAGTTCAAGGGGGGCGACATCTCGGTCTGGCTCGACGCTAACGAAAGTCCATATCCCTCGGGGCTCAACCGCTATCCCGATCCGCATCAGAAGGAGCTGAAAGCGGCTGTCGCCAGGCTCAAAGGCGTGGCTGAAAATCAGATTTTCATCGGCGGAGCGGGCAGCGACGAGGCCATCGACCTCGTCTACCGCATCTTCTGCCGCCCGGGTATCGACAACGCCATCTCAATCGCCCCGACCTACGGAGTCTATGAGGTCAGCGCCGACATCAATGACGTCGAGCTTCGCAAAGTGGCTCTCGGCCCCGGCTATTCACTCCCTGTCGACGCCCTCCTTGCCGCGGCCGACGAAAACAGTAAGGTCATGTGGATATGCTCGCCCAACAATCCGACGGGCAACGCGTTCAGCCCCGATGAAATCCTGCGACTCGTGAACGAATTCCACGGAATAGTCGTTGTAGATGAGGCATACATTGATTTTTCACCATATCCGTCGCTGCTTAATGTACTTAACGGGCACCGCAATCTAATTGTCATGCAAACTTTCTCCAAAGCGTGGGGAATGGCCTCGCTCCGCATGGGGCTGGCCTTCTCTGCACCGGAGATTTCCGAGCTGTTCGCGAGGGTGAAATATCCCTACAATGTCAACGGCCCTACGCAGCTCGAACTGCTCCGCCGCATCAGGGAGACAGACATCAGCGCCAATGTCAGCGAAATCAAGGCTCAGCGCGAGATGCTCATGAGCAGACTTGCGGAGCTCCCGCAGGTCAGGGCTGTCAATCACTCCGACGCCAATTTTATTCTCGTCCGTGTCGATGACGCCGACAGGATGTATGACTATCTCATAGCCCACGGTGTCATTGTCCGCAACCGCAACCGCGTAAGAGGCTGCGAGGGGAGTCTGCGCCTCACAGTCGGCACTCCCGAAGAGAACGAGCGTCTCCTCTCACTCATCAAAAATTTCTGAACATGGCGAAAAAAGCAATATTCATCGACCGCGACGGCACTATCATAAAGGAACCTGCCGACGAGCAGATCGACTCGCTCGAAAAACTTGAGTTTGTGCCCGGTGTAATCTCAGGCCCTCCGCTCGCTGACAGGCCGCGGCTATGAACTTGTGATGGTGTCGAATCAGGACGGTCTCGGCACTGATTCTTTCCCGGAAGATACATTCTGGCCCGCACACAACAGGATGCTTTCGACTCTCGAAGGTGAGGGCGTGAGCTTCGACGACATACTCATCGACCGCTCTTTTCCCGAGGACAATGCGCCGACGCGCAAACCGCGGACGGGGATGCTGACCGCCTATATGGACGGTAGCTATGACCTCGCGGAGAGCTTCGTCATCGGCGACAGACTGACCGACGTGCAGTTAGCAAAGAATCTCGGTGCGCGCGGCATCCTCATCGCCGGTTCCGGAAGCGAAAAGCCCGAGGGCTGCGAGCTTGTCAGCGATTCGTGGGAAGAAATCGCCCGCCACATACTTTCGTCTGACCGCAGGGCGACGGTGGTGCGCGACACTTCGGAGACACAGATTTCAGTGACTCTCGACCTTGACGGAAAACTCCCCTCGGCGATTGACAGCGGACTGAAATTTTTCGACCACATGCTCTGGCAGCTTCCGCATCATGCCGGAATCTCTCTCGACCTGAAATGTCACGGAGACCTTGAGGTCGACGAACACCACAGCATGGAGGATATAGCCATAGCTCTCGGCCAGGCCATCGACATGGCTCTCGGCTCGAAGCGCGGCATTGACCGCTACGGATTCGTGCTGCCGATGGACGAGTGCCGGGCCATGGTGCTGATCGACTTCGGCGGGCGCGCCGATTTCGTGTGGGAGGTTGACTTTCACCCGCGAATATGTTGGCGACACCCCGACTGAGATGTATCGCCACTTCTTCAACTCGCTCTGCGTCGCCATGCGCTGCAATCTCCACATCTCGGCCCGAGGCGACAACAACCATCATCTCATCGAAGGTGTGTTCAAGGCATTTGCCCGCGCGCTGCGCATGGCAATCCGCCGCGATGTGTTCAGCTATTCACTTCCATCAAGCAAAGGTGTCTTATGATTGCGATAATTGATTATGAAATGGGCAACCTCCGCTCGGTCGGAAACGCCCTCGACCGCCTCGGCGCCGAGTGGCGGCTGACTGCCGACCCCGGCGAGATACGCTCGGCCTCGAAAGTGATTCTGCCCGGTGTCGGCAACGATGCCGAGGCTATGGCGCGACTGCGTGAACGCGGTCTGTGTGAAGTCATCCGCGATTTGCGCCGCCCGGTGCTCGGCATCTGTGTGGGCATGCAGGTGATGTGTCGCCACTCCGAGGAGGGCGACGTAGACTGCCTCGGTATTTTCGACGCGAAGGTGCGCCGTTTCCCTGACGAGCCGGAGCTGAAAGTGCCCCATGTCGGCTGGAACAGCATCAGCAATATCGAGTCGAAGCTGCTTAGAGGAATCGAGAAGGGCGCATACGTCTATTATGTCCATTCATACTATGCGCCGCTCTGTCCCGACACCATCGCCACGACGCGCTACGGCTCGACGATGTTTAGCGCCGCCCTGAAATATGAAAATTTCTACGGCACTCAGTTCCACCCCGAGAAGAGTGGCGAGGTTGGAGAAAGAATCCTTAAAAACTTCCTTGAACTATGATTGAAGTAATACCCGCGATTGACCTTATCGACGGAAAATGTGTGCGCCTGAGTCAGGGAGACTATGACCGCTGCACTGACTATGGCGCGTCGCCTGTCGACATGGCGAAAATGTTTCTCGACAACGGTCTGAGCCGTGTCCATGTCGTGGACCTCGACGGAGCAAAGGCGAGCTCTCCCCGCAATCTGCGCACGCTCGAACAGATTGCGCGTCTCGACGGCGTCAAGGTGGAGTGGGGTGGAGGTATCAAGACCGACCAGGCTCTTAAAGATGTGTTCAATGCCGGGGCGACCTATGCCATTATAGGGAGTGTCGCCTCGCGTCAGCCTGAACTGATGAGCCGGTGGCTCGGAGGGTTCGGAGGTGAGAGACTGATACTCGGCGCCGATGTCCGCAACGGCAAGGTGGCAGTCAGCGGCTGGCTCGAAGACACGACCGACAGCATCGGTGACCTTATCAGCCGTTTCCTTCCCGATGGCCTGACACAGGCAATCTGCACGGACATTTCAAAAGACGGCATGCTTGAGGGGCCGAGTTTCGACATGTACACTCGTCTTGACGAGGAATTTCCCGATGTGATTTTCACCGTTTCGGGTGGTATCAGTTCGCTCGACGACATACTCAGACTCGATGAGCTCGGACTCAAGCGAGTGATAACGGGCAAGGCCCTTTATGAAAACCGCATAACTCTGCGCGACTTGCAGCGCTTCGCCCGCTGAGAAATAATTGGTGTGACACACAACAATCAGCCCTGCGTAATGACTCGTCTGACGGTCTTTTACGCAGGGCTGATTGTGTTACGTCGTATGCCGCCTTCAATTCTTCAACGGTAGTCCGTCTCTATAAGGTCGTAATCAGGGTCGACTTTGGGCAGGTCGCTGGGTTTGATATGTACTCTTATATTGTCGGCGTTGAGTGAGCCCATCGGGTTGTCGACGGACGCACGCTTGGCGCGCAGGATTGACTTGCGGTCTGATTTGTCGTAGATTTCGGCGCGATACATGGTGGGTATCTCACGGTCGCTTTTCGTTATGCCGTCGGCTGTGAATGAATACCAGCCTGTTGCATCGCCGACTTCAAGAATCAGTCCCGGGAGACCGCGGAATTTCCACGGGCCGTCGCTGAGGGGAATGTCGGGGGTGAACCATGCCGTCCACTTGCGGCCGTGATAGTCAGTAGTGGCCTCGATGCAGTCATAGCCGAGTATGTTTTTGGTTCCGTCGCCGATGGTCCATGTCATCTCCGAAAACGGTTCGGTGTAGCTGACGTGTTCCTTGCCCAGGGCGTCATAGACTGTCGTCGTGGAATCCGTTGCGGATTTGACGACGTAGAGTTTGGTCGGTTTTCGCGGAAGTTTGCTCATGTCAATCATGCCCTGTGACAGCATCGACTTCATGGCGGTTGACTGCGCTTCCTTGAACTGCGCTTCGCCCTGAGGTGTGGAGCAGAGCGAGTCAATCTGTTCTGACTGGAGGTTGAAATATTTCGACTGCTGCGGGTTGGCAAGAAGGTGGTAATTGATGTCGCGCTCCTTGCCCGTGCTTGACAGATAGTGGTGATTGTAGCTGACTTCGATGTCGGCTGTCTGTGCGACAGCGGTCACCGCCACGGTCGCAATCATTGAAATCAGAGTTGAGAATCTATTTTTCATAATGAAATCAGTTGTTTGTTTCGGTATTATTGAAGCAATCCTTGTCCCACCGGCTTACGTTTTCGTCAATATATGTAATGATATTGTCGAGCGCATGCCGGTCGCGGATTATATGTTCGTGAAATCGCGGTTGCCATATCGGTAGGGACGCGATATATCGCGTCCGGGCCAGGCGGGTTACAGCCGCCTTGAACGAACCGACGATAACGGCCAGTCGGCTATTGTGATGAAAGTCGTTGCAGATTTCGCCGTGTCTTGGCGCTTTGAGGCATCCGAGTTTATTTGCGGCGGCGGGAGCGGACGCGATATATCGCGTCCCTACATGGCCTGTGATGGCAATAATGATGTGGACGTGGTTTGGCATCACGACATGGCTCAGAATCTCTGCGTCAGGATGATGATTCGGGATTTCATTCAGACAATCGGTTGCAATCAGGCCTAATTCGGAGAGGCGTATCTCGCCGTCGGCTATTTCGCCGAAAATATGCTTCTTGTCAGAGCTGCATATAGTCACGAAATAGACTCCGTCGCGGTAGTCGTGCCAGTCGGTGCGTGATTGCTGTCGGTTGCTGATAGCGTTCATTTTTTCAGGAAGATGGTTAGGAGGAGTTCGCGGCCGCGGAGGTGGCGTTGCGATTCGAAAGAGGAGAGCTGATTGTAGGTGGTGTAGTTGTAGGTGCGGCGGTTGAGGATGTTGTTGAGCGACGCGCAAAGTTCTATGCGTCGGCTGAGTCTGAAGAGGAGCTTTGTGTCGAGCAGCACGACGTTTTTGAACCTGTCGGCCGAAATCTCGTTGCGGTAATGCTCGCCGCCGATATGCCACTCCCATTTCGGGTGGGGCATGATGTTGAGCAGCAGCGAGTTTGTCATCTTGCCGAGCCATGAGGCCCCGATGCTGTTCATTTCAAGCCGGTTTTCGGCATAGTCGAAGTAGTAGTCGACGCTCAGCCATCCCAGCGGCTGGCCGCTGATGCGGGCGCGGACATTCCAGGCTGTGCTGACCGACGAGACGGGCGAGTTTTCGGAAATCAGATGTGACTCCGCGCGGCTGAAAGAGCCTCGCAGATTGGCGCTTCCGCGCATGAAGTCGAGAGTCTTGCCGATGCTTCCGGCAGCCGTCAGCATTTCGCGGTTGCTTTTGGCGGGAGAGTAGGAATAGACGATGTAGTCGCCATAGAGCTGCTGGGCGAGGGTGTAGGGGTTGCGTCCCCACGACTGCCTGAGCATGGCGTCGGCGAAAAGACCCTTGCGGGTGTTCTTGAACGTCATACTGGCTGAAAGACTCTGTGAAGTCGAGGTGTAGAAATCGTCGACACCTTTCTGAAACGAGCGGTAGTCGGTCATGATATATCCCGGCTGGATGAGGTTGAGAGCCATCGGCGAGCGGCCGGAGTTTCCGCTGACGTTCATCGAAAAGCGGTTGTTGGGCTTCCAGCTCAGGCGCAGCGAGGGCGAGAAATAGACCTCCGAGCGGTTGGCAATCGCCTTGTCGAAGTCATAGCGGGCGAAGCTCAGAGGGGTGCTGAGCGAGATGTTGACGCGGTTTATCCAGTATTCAAACTTCGGCCGTGCGTAGACTGTGAGATAATTGGTGTTGAGTACATTCTGAGTCGTGCCCGGAATCTCCTCGGGCATGTCGGGCAGACTCGTGTCGAGCGAGCGGACATAGCCCTTCACGCCTCCGTCGAGACTGACGGTGACGCCGCTGAACGAGAAGGCATACGCGACGCTTTCATGTGTGTAAAATGCGTGGTTGCCAACGTGCTGGCGCAAATTCCCGTCGCCGCTGACGTTGACATCGAGAGTCTGTGGCAGGGATTCCCATTCGTTCTTGCTCCTGAAGGTGACCAGATGGTTTTTGGAGCGTCCGCGGGCGTCGGGTGAGCCGGTGAAGCGCTTGATCATCTTGAAGTTGTTGCTGATGAAGTAGTCAGGCATGTCGGCCGACTGGGTGTTGGGGATTGACCCGTTCATCGCGAGGCGGAGATTGTTCCAGTCGATGTTGGTGTTGAGGGTGTTGTTGACAAATGTGGTGCGGCGGTTGAGCTCATAAATGAATTTGCCCGAGAGGGTATGGGTGCGGTCGACGCCGCTGCGGTTTTCGGTGATGACGCGGTCGCCGTCGGGGAGAAAATAGGTGGTGACATTGGCTGCGTCGGCCGTCACGCGGTTGAACGAGTAGTCGAGCTGCGCCTTGAACTCGCCGTTTTTCAGTTTCCACAGACTGTTGGTCGAAAACAGCGCCGAGCGGTTGAAAAGCGTGCGCTTCTCCTTCAGCGAGGGGACCGACGGCATCGTGACCCTGACATAGGGGGAGATGTCGGTCTCGCGGCTGAGGGCGAAGAAGTCGGTCATCTGGTCTGTCAGATTTTCGCCGGTGTTGTTGGTCTTGAGGGTTGAGATGTTCTGAAACGAGCCCATAACGGCCATGGCAAACAGATTGCCGTCCCACACAGCGCCCTCGGGCTGCCACGAACAGCCTCCGCCGGCATGTCCGTTGAAAGCCCATGTCGCCTTGGCCTTGTTTTTGAGTTTGAGGTTGATGGCGGCTTTGTCGGAAAAGGAGATTCCCGAAAGCACCTGCATGGGCTGATGGTTTTCCATGACCTCGACGGCGCCGACATCGTCGTGGCTGATGCCGTTGGTGGCTATACCATATTTGCCGCCGAGCAGGTCGGAGCCTTCGATGTAGAACTTGTTGATATTCTCTCCCTGATATTTTATCTTGCCGCTTTTCTCGACGTCGATGCCTGGCATGCGCTTGAGCACGTCGCCTATGGTGCGGTCCTGGGCCTGGGCGAATGAGCCGACGGAGTAGGTGATGGTGTCGCCCTGCTCGCGGATGCTCTGTGCCTTGACCGCTACCTCTTTCAGCTCGAAGGCGGCGGGCTCGAGGGCTATGGTCATGGGAAATTTTACTCCCGACAGGCCGACTTTTTTCTTTCCGAAGCTAATCATCGAGACCTCCACCGTGCAGCCCTCGGCCGAGGGGACAGAGATTGAGAAGTTGCCTTCGGCATCGGTCGAGGCATACTTCCTGATTTTGCCCTCGGCATTGCGGAAGATGACCGACGCGCCCGCGAGCGCCTCGCCGCTTCCCTTTTCAATCACTCGCCCGGTCACACTGACCTGAGCAGCGGCGCCTGCCGCAACACACAGAGATAGCAGAAATGTGATAATCAGAGTCTTCATAGGTCGTGGGGGTAGTCGGTTTCTTCCTTGTCGTAGTTGACCTGATGCTTTTTGCTGACAGTGGGTTCCGATTTGATGCCGTAGGCAGCTCTTATCTTTGCTCCGACGTCGGAGTGTCTGTATTTCCACCAGCTGTTGAAAAACTTGTCGCGCGTGACTGTCGTGACACCTCTTTTCTCCCGATAACACAGAAAACCGACGTCGGGAATACCTGACTGACGGAGTCCGTTGGCGATGAAATGGTAGACATTACCGTTGTCCGACGCTTCGAGTATCAGTCCGGGGAGGCCGCAGAGTTTCCACGGGCCCTCCTGGACAGGTATCTCGGGAGTGAACCATGCGGTCCATCGGCGTCCGCGATAGTCGGCAGTGGCCATCATGCACTCATAGCCGAGTATTTCTTTTGTCGAGTCGGAGATTTCCCACTGTGGTTTCTCCCAGTCCTCTTCATAGCGCCAGTCTTCCATGTCGAAATATGCGGTTTCAGTCACTTTGCCCTGAGGGTAGTTTTTGTAGATGGCACACCAGTAGCGTCCGCTCCGCTTCAGAGTTGTGCGGTCATGCTCCTTCGGGTCTTTATAGAATGACTCCGCCTCCATTTTCCAGTATAAATCCGGATTGAAGTACACGAGTGAATCCCTGTTGAATTTAGTCACAGAGCAGTAGCGCGACATTTTTCTGCCGATTCGCAGCATGGTTTCCTCTTTGAAAAAATCGGTGTTGCGCCGGGTTGTGTCCGTGACCTCGGTCCGCGTATAGAACACTTCAAGAATTGCAGGTTCGGTATCACGTTCCCAGCCGTCGGCCTGTGCAGGCATAAACGCGAGCCCCAGCAGGAGAGACAGAAGCATATTTTTCATAAGCGGTGATTTATTTGTAATCGTAATCTTTTTCTATGCCGACGCGATATCTCTTACCGTATTTTTTTGACCGGTCGATTTTGATATCAAACTGAGCCGACACATTGCCGTCGAGATGTTCCAGATACTCAAAATAGTCTTTCAGAAACTTCTGTCGGGTTGTTTCCCGGATATGTTTTGCCCAAGGTTTTATCGGGTCAGTTACTCTGCATATATATCTGAGCGCAAATTTGTAGAAACCCTGTGAATCGGATGCCTCGACGACTAATCCGGGCAGACCGCTGAATTTCCACGGGCCGTCCTGCCAAGGGAGATCGGGGGAAAACCACACCTCCCAGTCGCGTCCGTGGTAGCTACAGGTCGCGAGGATGCAATCATAGCCGTTTCTGACGTCAGCCGAATCAGTGATGTTCCAGTCAAAATCGGAAATATTGTCGGCATAACTGTAATCCTGATTGTCAAAGACATCATAGATTGTCATGGCGCCGTCAACACGATTTTTGACAATCTTATATGTGCTTCTTCTGTGGGGATATGTCCGCTCGGGTGATTTGCTTTTATACCAGGCGCTGAACATCTCATCCCAGATTTTAGTTCCGTCCGGCTCCATCTTGAGTGAGTCGGTGATCCAGGTGTGTTCGCTGTAGCAGAACGAGGACTCCGGATAGAGTTCCAGGCGCAGGATATCTTTCCTATATGTGACTCCGGCGTTTTCATCAGACATGTCCGGCTCGTGGCTGTCGCCGTTGTAGGAATAGATTTCGTTGAGCTCATAGACAGCTCTATAGATGTCTGCCCTGTTTCCGCCGTTGTCCTCCGCGCGAACTGTGAGGAAAGCGACAGCGAATAATATGAATATGATTATTCTTGTCATAGGTCGTGGGGATAGTCGGTTTCTTCCTTGTCATATCTGATTCCGCGCTTTTTTCTGACAGGCTGTGTCGTCGTGTCGACGCCGAGAGCGGCTCCGACTTTCGCGCCCATGTCGGAATGTTTATATTTCCACCAGTTGTTGAAATATCTGTCGCGTGTAACTCTGTTGGGTGTGCGGTGAGAGCTGTAGCCCATGAAACCGACATCTCCGATGCCGTCCTGCATCAGTCCTTCGGCCGTAAAGCTATAAGTGAGGTCAGAGTCGTATGCTTCGAGAATCAGCCCCGGCAGGCCGCAGAGTTTCCACGGGCCCTCCTGGAGAGGTATGTCAGGCGTGAACCATGCTGTCCAGTGCCGGCCGCGATAGTCGGTAGTGGCTCTGACACAGGGATAGCCTAATATCTCTTTGCTGTCATCGCTGATTTCCCACACCGGTTTTTCCCACGGCTCGGAGTAAATCCAGTCTTCAAGGTCGAAATATGCGGTCTCAGTCACCATCCCCTCGGGATAGTTCTTATAGAGATAGACATTGATGTTTCCTCCGATGGTGGAGAAAACATGAGGATTTCCCTTGTCCATTTCGCTTGTCATCATAGCCCAGTAAGCATCGTTGTCCACAGCTGTGATTGAATCCTTGAACAGACGCTTCACGCTGCAGAAGAGTGATTTCTCCCTGCCGATGCGAAGCATCATTTCGCCTTTGATAAAGAGCGAATCGCGGTAGGCCGTATCATTGACCTGGGTGCGCGTGTAGCGCACTTCGAGTATTGCCGGTTCGGGGTCTTTGACAAAGTTGTCGGCTGAGGTCGCCGCCAGACGGGTGGCGACAGCGAGGAGCAGTGTGATGAGGAGGCGACTGTGCATGGTCTGCGTTAAGTATAAAAGATAATGAAAACGAGAGAGGTTTGATTATGTAGTTGCAAACTTAGAGAAATAGTTTGAGCTGTGCAAATTATTTTAGTAGTTTTTTCACTTATTATTTCACTTATTTCATATAATTTAAAACGTAACAGACTAATGGTAACTATCAAACTGAAATTTCGCCCGATGGACACCAAGAAGCATTTCGGGCAAATCGACATCGCAATCTCAAACGGATGTGTCACCCGTCAGATTGTCACTCCCCACTGTGTCAGGTCCTCGGAATTCGACAGGAAACGCTGTCGGCTGATTGTGCCCGCCGATGTCAGGCGCAGGGCCGAAATAGTCAGTATGAGAGATGAACTCGACCACAATCTGGCCCGCCTGCGCCGGATTGCTTCCCGCTTGGAAGACGAAGGGCGCTACTGTTCGCCCGACGATGTGGCTGATGAATACATGGCGTTCATGACGCGCTACTCGCTCTTTAATTTCATGGCCGGACTCATCGAGAATAAGCGACTGTGTGGCCACGAGAGGACTTCGGAGACCTATCGCGTCACGCTGACGAGTTTCCGACGTTTCAGAAAGGGAGTCGACATGATGGTCGACGCGCTGACCGACAGCATCGTCGTGAGCTATGAGGCATATCTGCGTCAGAGGGGCCTGAGTCCTAACACAAGCTCCTTTTATCTCCGCATACTCCGCGCCGTCTACAACAAGGCGGTCGACTGCGGAGCCGCCGTGCAGGAGTTTCCCTTCCGCCACGTCTACACCGGGATTGAAAAGACCAGCAAGCGGGCGCTTCCGCTCAAGGAAATCAGACGCATGCTCTCGCTCGACCTCTCCGGCCATCGTGCCCTCGAATATGCGCGAGACATTTTCATCCTGAGTTTCTACACTCGGGGAATGAGCCTGGTTGACCTCGCCTTTCTGCGCAAAAGCGACCTCTCTGACGGCTATATCACCTATCGACGCCGAAAGACGGGGCAGAGACTGAGTGTGGCGTGGACGCCGGAGATGCAGCGGATTGTCGACAAATACAAGCCTCTTCCCGGGCCGTATCTGTTTCCGATACTGAGCGTGAAGATGAAAAATCCGCGGGCAGGCTACAGAAACGCATCGTGTCGCATCAACAGCAGCCTGAAGAAAATCGCCGAGATGATAGGCTACGAAGGGCCGCTGACGCTCTACTGCGCGCGCCACTCGTGGGCTTCGGCCGCTCAGACCAAGAAAATCCCGATTTCGGTCATCAGCGCCGGGATGGGCCACACATCGGAGATGACGACGCGGATATATCTCTCCTCGATTGACCGCTCGATTGTCGACAGGGCCAACAGCATCATCCTGAAAGCCCTGCGCTGACCCCGGGCGTGACAAGAAAATCGCCCTCCGATTTGGATAATCCCCCCAAGGCTGTTAACTTTGCAGATAAAAATCAGAGAAAGCATGTTGATTATAGGTATAGCCGGCGGCACCGGGTCGGGCAAGACCACGGTGGTCAACAAGATAATCAACTCGCTACCTCCGGGCGAGGTGGCTGTCTTGCCTCAGGATTCATATTACAGGGATTCGAGCCATGTGCCGGTCGAGGAGCGCAGCAAAATCAACTTCGACGAGCCCGCGGCCATCGAGTGGCCCCTGCTTGTGAGCCATCTCAATCAGCTCAAGGAGGGCCAGACCATCGAGATGCCGACATACTCATATCTCACCTGCACCCGCCAGCCCGAGACCATAACCGTCGAGCCGCGCGAGGTGGTGATCGTCGAGGGCATCCTCGTGCTCACCGACCCGGTCTCCGCGAGATGCTCGACGTCAAGGTGTTTGTCGACGCCGAGGCCGACGAGCGCCTGATCCGCGTCATAGCCCGCGACTGCGTCGAGCGCGGACGCACGCCGCAGATGGTGCTCAACCGCTATCAGGATGTGCTCAAGCCCATGCACGAGATGTATATCGAGCCATCCAAGAAGAGTGCCGACCTCATCGTGCCTCAGGGCGGCAGCAACGTGGTGGCAATACAGCTGCTCACCGACTATATCGAATCACGCCTGCGCCGTGCCAATCTTTGAACCCCCGTCTATCCCCCCGTTATCAGCCTCTAAATGGAAGAGAATCAGAATCCGCAGCCACAGCCGGAGCAGAGCCGCAGCTATCCTGTCGGGACACCTGACAAGATGGTGCTCCGCACCGACAACCTGGTCAAGAAATACGGCAAGCGCACCGTGGCCAACCACGTGTCAATCAATGTCACGCAGGGCGAGATCGTAGGTCTGCTCGGCCCTAACGGAGCCGGCAAGACCACCACGTTCTACATGACCGTAGGACTCATCACCCCCAACGAGGGCCAGATATTCCTCAACGACCTGAACATCACCAAATATCCCGTCTACAAGCGTGCCAAGAACGGCATCGGCTATCTGGCCCAGGAGCCGAGCGTGTTCCGCAAGCTCTCGGTCGAAAACAACATCAAGGCCGTGCTCCAGATGACCAGACACCTCCGCCGAGTATCAGCGCGAGAAGCTCGAGAGCCTCATCGAGGAGTTCCGCCTCGAGAAGGTGCGCAAGAACCTCGGCGACCAGCTCTCGGGCGGCGAGCGCCGACGCACCGAGATAGCCCGCTGTCTGGCCATCGACCCGAAGTTCATCATGCTCGACGAGCCCTTCGCCGGCGTCGACCCCATCGCCGTGGAGGACATCCAGTCAGTGGTCTATCACCTCAAGGAGAAGAACATAGGCATCCTCATCACCGACCACAACGCCCAGGAGACACTGCGCATCACCGACCGCGCCTATCTGCTTTTCGAGGGCAAGATTCTTTTCCAGGGCACATCCGAGGAGCTGGCCGAGAACCCGATCGTGAGAGAGAAATATCTCGGCCGCGACTTCATGTTCTACCGCAAGAAATTCGACTACCCCGAAGGGAAATAGTATTACCGCAAGAAATTTGGCATACTGAAAGGGATAGTTATTATCTTCAACTACTCGGAAAGGGAATCGAAATTCAGCTATGTTGAAAGGGATAGTTCTACGGCACGGAATTTGATTGTCCGGTACGGAATTGCATTTGCGGTCCCAAACCGGCCATAGACTAAGCAGAGCCAGCCTTCGGGTAGACTCTGCTTGCTTTTTGTCTAATTTCAGGTACACCACGACAGAAAACTCAGTCAGAATTTCCACAACTCGAAAAAAATCTCTACATTTGCATTGAAGAAATAAACCCGATATCGTTAAAGCCATTATTAGACTTAAATAATATGGTTGAATGATATTTTCGGACGGGAAATTTCGAATCTGCGGTAATAGCTCAGTTGGTAGAGCATCAGCTTCCCAAGCTGAGGGTCGCGAGTTCGAGCCTCGTTTACCGCTCAAATGGAAACTAAGGCAGTTGACCTGATGTCAACTGCCTTAGTTTCATCTTTTCGGATATGTTGAGGATGAGGGTTGCGTGGTCAGAACAGTCCGCCCCACGGGTAGCTGCCGGGCTTCATCGTGATGTGTGTGCCGTTGGCTGCGCGCATGCGGATAACTCCGGGTGCGATTTCCTGAGTGATGCTGAATGAGTTCCATCCGAGCTTCTCGAGTATGGCAAAGGCCGTGGCGCCACCTTCAATCACAATCTCCGCGGGGGGATGTGTCGCGGTGAGTGCGCAGACAGCGTCGGCCATGGTCCGGCGGAGGTAGACGGCTATCTCCTTGCCTGTGCGGTGACGGTCGTGGACGGCGATGATGAGGGCATGGGTCGCGGCATACTGCCTGACGAGCTGCTGAATCCAGCCGTCGGGAGTGACGGCCTCGTCATAGACCTCTGTCGGCATGTAGGCAGTCTCGACTCCGCAGTCAATCGCCTTGCTCTGAGTGCTTCCGCGGACAATCAGACAGTCGCTGAAATCAATCCGGCATTTTTCAGCCGCAATCCCGCGACAGTCGAAGCGCTTTTGCAGAAAGGCGGTGAAAAGGTCGGCGGCACCTGCGAGCAGAGTCCTGTCGTCGGCATCGGCGACCGCCTTGCGAATGTCGTCGGCGCTCACGGCGTCGGCATAAGCGATACCTTTAGTCTCGCAGCCGGGCAGACGCTCGGAGAGCTTCGACGAAAACGCCGGAAACTCCGGATCGAAAGAGAAATCGGTCTCATGGAGCGGAGTGTCGCCGATGTAGTAGACACCGTCGCGGATAACGCGTCCTTTCGACGGATTGGCCGGGATGTAGAGCGCCCGCTCATAGTCAGTGGCTGACAGCAGAGCCTCCAGTTCGGCCGCGACATGGCCGCGCAGGGCCGAGTCGGTCTTTTTGAAAATGGCGTCGATTCCGGGAATTTCCGCGAGAGCTGAAGCTACCTGTCTGCTCTCCTCGACAGCCTTGTCCACGCTCATCGAGCGCGTATCGGTGGCTATGACGAGCACATCGCAGTCAGGCGACGGTTCAGGCTTCACGGTCAGTTTCACACGAAGGCCGAGACGGTGGGCTATGCCCCCCATCTCGGCAGCTCCTGTAATGTCGTCGGCAATAACGGCAATCATTTTATTCCTTGATTCCTAAACGGTATTTGGCCATGCGGGTGGCATAGTCGATGCTGAGCACCATGGCATCGTCGCTCGCTATTCCCTTGCCGGCAACGTCGAAGGCGGTGCCGTGGTCGACGCTGACGCGGATGATGGGAAGTCCGAGGGTGATGTTGACACCGTTGGCGCTCTCCATCTTGCCGGTCTCCTTGTTCCAGTTGAAGGCGCAGACCTTCAGGGGGATGTGGCCCTGGTCGTGATACATGGCCACGCATCCGTCATATTTGCCGCACTTGGCTTTGGCAAAGATCGAGTCGGGGGGCACGGGACCGTCGACATTGAAGCCTCGGGCTTTCAGCTCCTCGATGGCGGGGATGATCTCCTCGGCCTCCTCGTAGCCAAACATGCCGTTCTCGCTGCTGTGGGGGTTGAGACCGGCTATGCCGATGAGGGGATTCTCGATGCCGAACTGCTTGCAGGCGTCGGTGATGAGCTCGGTCACCTCGATGACGCGGGCCTTCTTGACCAGGTCGCAGGCCTTGCGCAGGGGCACATGGGTCGACACGTGGATCACGCGGATATTCTCGTCGGCGAGCATCATGGCATATTTCTTGGTGCCGGTGAAGGTGGCGTAGATCTCGGTGTGGCCGTCGTAGTGGTGTCCGGCGAGGTTGAGGGCCTCTTTGTTGAGCGGGGCGGTGACGGTGCCGTCGACCTCGTTGGCCATGGCAAGCTCGATAGCCTTCTTGATGCTGACGAATGCGGCGTTGCCACACTGGGCCTGCACTTCGCCGAAGCGGAAGGTGCTCATGTCGACACAGTGGAGGTCATAGACGTCGATGGTGCCGTATTCAAACTTTGCGTCGCTGACCTTGTCGACGGCGTTGATTTTGAAGTCGAAGCCGAGAGCTTGACAGCCTCTTTCATCACGGCGGCATCGCCGGTGACGATGGGGCGGCATTTCTCGTAGGTTTCCTTATGGCTGAGGGCGCGCACCACGATCTCCGGTCCGATACCGGCGGGATCGCCCATGGTGATGGCTAATATCGGTTTCATGGAATCAATAGAGTGAGTTGTAGATGTCCTTTGCGTCCTGTTCGGTGACCTCGCGGGGATTGTTCTTGAGCAGACGCTGCACCTCCATGGCTGCCTTGGCCATGCCGTCGACGGCGCTCTGGGGGATGTTGAGGTCGGAAAGTTTCTGGGGGATGCCGACAGCCTTGGAGAGCTCGCAGATGAAGTCGACGCCGTTCTGGGCGGTCTCGTCGTCATCCTTGCCCGGGGCGCGCCGCAGGCGATGGCCACCTCGGCATACTTGCTGAGGTTGGCGGGACGGTTGAACTTCATCACCGAGGGGAGCAGGATGGCGTTGGAGAGGCCGTGGGGGATGTGGAATTCGCCGCCGAGGGGGTAGCTGAGGGCGTGGACGGCGGCGGTGTTGACCGGGCCGAGCACGAGACCGCCGTAGAGCGAGCCGAGCGCGAGGGCCTCGCGGGCCTCGACGTCACTGCCGTCCTTGACGGCGCGGAGCAGGTTGGCGGCGATGAGCTTGATGCCCTGGAGGGCGTAGATGTCGGCGGCGGGATGGGCAAACTTGTTGGTGTAGGCCTCGATGCAGTGGGTGAGGGCGTCCATGCCGGTGTCGGCTGTCACCTTCGCGGGGACTGTCATGGTGAGCTTCGGGTCCACGTAGGCTGCATCGGCAAGCAGATAGGGGCTGACGATACCCTTCTTGAGCTTGTCGCGCTCGTCGAGCAGGATGGCGTTGGGCGACACCTCGCTGCCTGTGCCGGCGGTGGTGGGCAGACAGGCGAGCCAGAGACCCTTTTTCTTGATGAATCCTGTGCCGAAGCAGTCCTCGGCCTTCTGGTCGCTGTCGATGAAAGCGGCCACGAGTTTGGCCACGTCGAGCACCGAGCCTCCTCCGATGCCTGCCACGCTGTCGGCGCCGAACTCGCGGCCGATTTTGAGGATGGCTTGAAGTCGTTGAGCGTCGGCTCGGCGAGGATATTCTGGAACACCTCGACGCTCACGCCGTTCTCCCTGAGCTGGGCGAGCGCGGGCTCGATGAGCGGAAGGATGGGGGGCGCGGTGAGCACGAAAAGGCGTTTGTGGCCGAGTTTGAGGTAGTCTTCAACAAAATTCTGAATGCAGCCTGATCCGAATACGATTTTCTGTGGCTGCAAAAGTGTGATTGGTTTCATATCTTTAAAAATATGTAGAGTTTATCAGATGGGCTCCACGTCGAGCTCCTGAGCTTTCTTTTTCTTATCTTCGAGGTAGCCGTAAATAGTGAGCTCCTTGGCGGCGAGAGGCGCGGCGAAGAGATAGCTTGCGAGATAGCCCACCACGAGCACGATGAGGTGGCTGTAGACGCCGAGCATATATTTATGGTGGGTGAAGTTCCAGTCGCCGAGATCGAGGAGGGTCTCCTTGATGCCGGTGCCGTGGATGTCGACCTTGGTGGAGGTGAGCACGGCATAGGCGGTGAAGATCACAGCCGCGGCTATGCCGACGAACAGTCCCTTGCTGTTGGCGCGGCGGCTGAAGAGTCCGAGCAGGAAGATTCCGACAATACCGGCCGAGAAGATGGCATAGAGCGAGAACAGTGCGCCGAGCACACCCTCGCCGCCCCACGAGATGTAGAGGATGGCGACTCCGACGGCTCCTACGCCCGAGAGCACGACCATCAGACGGCCGAAGCGGAGCTGCTGCTTGTCGGTGGCGTTCTTCTTGAAGCGCACATAGTAGTCCTGGACGGCGATGGCCGAGAGGCAGTTGAGGTCGGTGTCGAGACTCGAGATGGCGGCAGCGGCGAGCGCGGCGATGATGAGGCCGCGGATACCCACGGGGAGCTCGTTGCTGATGAAGTAGGGGAACACCTCGTCGGCCTTGAGCCCGTCGGGGAGCGCGGGTGCGCCCGAGAGTGATAGTAGGCGAAGAGACAGGTGCCGATAAACATGAACATGGCCCAGATAGGCACACTCATAAGCACGCCGATATAGGCGGCCTTCTTCGCGTCGCTGTCGTTTTTGGCGGCGAGATAGCGCTGCACGATGGTCTGGTCAGTGCCATATTTCTGGAGGGCATAGAAGACGCCGTTGAGCGCCATGACGATGAATGTCAGCTGTGTGAGGTCCCAGTCGTAGGGCCCGACGTCAATCTTGTTGTATTCGCCGGCGATGCGCAGCACCTCGCCGGGGCCACCCTCGGGGAGGAAGAGCAGGAGCGCCACGCAGATGAGGCCGCCGCCGATGAGGAGACCGCCCTGTGCGACGTCCATCCACACGATTGCCTCCATGCCGCCGAGCAGTGTCAGGATGATGATGGTCACGCCGAGGATGAGCACGATGGCATAGATGTTGAAGTCAAGGAAGGTCGAGAGCGCCATCGAGACGAGGAAAAACACTGTGCCGGCCTTGGAGAAGTGGCCGAGAGTGAAGGCGAACGAGCTGTACATTCGGGCAAACAGTCCGAAGCGCCGCTCGAAATATTCGTAGGTCGAGAGGCGCACCACCTTGCGGAACAGAGGCACGATCACGCCGATGAGGGCGAGGAGCACCAGCGGCACCATGAGGCCCTGGACGAGGAGAATCCAGTTGTCGGCATAGGCCGCTCCGGGATAGGCCAGGAAGGTGACGCTGGAGATGAGGGTGGCGAAAATGGACATTCCCACCGCCCAGGCGGGAATCTTGCCGCCGGCGGCGAAATAGGTGCTTGTGTCTTTCTGACGGCGGGCGAAGTAGACGCCCACTCCGATGGCCGAGGCCACGGAGCAGAAGACTATCAGATAGTCAATCCAGTGAATGTCGTTCATAATTTCGCCTTGATTGCCTGTTCTTCTTCAGCCGAAAGGCGTGTGAGGGGCATGAGCATCCAGGGATCGCAGAGACCCTTGGTCTGCATCATCACCTTGAGAGCTGTGAGCGACTGGCCGAGAGTGCGGCCTGCCTGATAGATCTTGGCAATCTCGTTGGTCTCGTCCTGGAGGCGGTTGGCGGTGTCCATGTCGCCGTGCGACGGCGGCCTCATAGAGGTGTTGAACATCTCGGGGACATAGTTGCCGGTGCTGGGGACGATGCCGTCGCCGCCGATCGAGAGCGAGTAGGCCGACTGTGCCGCCCAACCGCAGAAATATGCGAAATCCTCGCGGTCCTTGGAGATGGCGATGCACTGTTTCATGCGGTCGAGGTCACGCTCGGAGTCCTTGAGACCAACGATGTTGGGATGGTCGGCGAGACGCTTCACCACGTCGACGGGAATGGTCATGTGGGTGGTGGCGAGGATGTTGTAGAGCATCAGCGGGCCGGTGATGCTGTCGGCGAGAGTCTTGTAGTAGCCATACATCTGCTCTTCGGTCAGGGAGTAGTAGGAGGGGAGGGTAGCCACGATCACGTCGGCTCCGGCCTTTGTGTAGGCTTCGGCCTGTGTGAGCTGCTCGGAGAAGCAGTTGCCTGTCAGTCCGGCATAGATGAGGATGCGTCCCTTAGCGGCTTTGACAGCGGTCTCGACCAGGAGCAGTCCGTCGGCAGCCGACACGCTGTTGCCTTCGCCTGTAGTGCCCATAAGCAGGGGGGCTACATTGTTCTGGGCAAAAAACTCGATGATTCTTTCTACTGCGGGTACATCCAACTGACCTTTCTCGGTGACGGGTGTGACCATAGGCACAACAACGCCACGATACTTGCAATTCTTCATAACGTTATTACAGTTTTAGATTTAGGATTCTTAATCTGATTGGTTCGATGTGATATTGTCCGGCGGTTGCTGATATTTTATCCGTTCAACCGATTGCAACAATTAGGACAAAATTAGCAAAAAAAATTGAGCTGCAAACCGTTTGCCGACAAAAAAATTGTTATCGCCCGCGATTAGCTTATTGTAGTGAGCGTTTGTCCGTGAAACTCCCGCTTCCTTGTGCCTTTTCCTACGAGTTTCTTCAATTTTCATGCGGTTTTGTAAAATCGCATGTACTGAATAAGATTAGTGCTTATTTTTGTGCTATATTTGCGGAATAAACATAAAATTTATGAGTGATAACGAATTTGATAGATTTGACTTAAACAGATTTATTAAGGCGCATAGTAACGGGATGTTTGAGTTCGTGATTGATGAATTGCGTGGTGGCAGAAAGCGAACTCATTGGATGTGGTTCATGTTTCCGCAGCTAAAACATCTCGGTTATTCACTAAAAGCAAGATATTACGGTATAAGCGGACGTGATGAGGCAAAAGCTTATCTCGCGCATCCTCTTTTGGCTTCTCGACTTATTATCCTTACAGAGATTGCTATATCATTGCCCTCAAATAATCCCGAGGAAATCTTCGGACCGCTTGACAGTAAGAAATTTCGCTCTTGCATGACTCTCTTCGACGCTGTCATGCCCGGAGATGTTTTTCGTAAGGCTTTGGATAAATTTTATAATGGGGTACCCGATTTTAAAACGATAGAGTTATTAAATTAAGTTATGGCTTATAATGATATATCAGACAGAATGATGGGCTGCCTTTACGGACAGGCTATCGGCGATGCGCTTGGACTGGGTACAGAGTTTATGAGCAAGTCCGAAGTTAAACGGTTTTATCCTGATAAATTGATGAGGTATGAGCAGATTGTGCGGGATAGTCACCGTCGTAGATGGAATATAGGCTCTTGGACTGATGATACGGAAATGATGTTGTGTCTTTTAAGAGCTTTCGACAAAAACGGGTTTGATTGTATTGTAGCTGCTAAAAATTTTAAATCATGGTTTAACGGTTGTCCATTAGGAATAGGACGTCACACTCTTAAAGTCTTAATGTGCGGTGATTATACGGATGCGCCATTTGAAGCATCTAAGATAATATGGGACGCTTCACAAGGGAAGAGTGCAGCGAATGGCGCTATTATGCGAACTTCTGTAATGGGCTTGTGGAATTTGTATAATGAGGAATGGGTAACTCAGGCCTGCATGTTGACTCATTATGATTCGCGTTGTGTTATTTCTTGTAAGATAGCATCAGTTATAATACATTTTCTTGTTTGGAAAAACAGACAATTTTCTGAGAAAGAAATAATCGGAATGGCTACTACTGATGAATTGAAAGAATACATCAATTTGGCGTATTTAAGTGAAGATATCAGTGCTCTGTCATTATCTGAGCAGTCGTGCATGGGATATACATATCGAACACTTGCTGCTGCATTATGGTGTTATTGGCACTCATCTTCGTTTGAAGAAGGTTTGCTTGCCATAGTAAACGAAGGTGGTGATGCAGATACAAATGCCGCTTTAGCATGTGCCATTCTCGGAGCAAAATTCGGATATAAACTTATCCCACAATATTATATTGACAATCTTTATAATGAAAAAGCATACAGGGTGGAATGTGAAACATTCGTTGATTTAGCTATGTTGAAATAGAATATAAGTATAAAACCGAGTGACTGATGATAATCCGTTGTCCGCTGATACCAAAAGGCTACTGTGTTAACTTGTTCGGGACTTACTGGACGAGGGATAAGTCGTGGATTGACGCGAAGGTGATAAATCATGAACGCATACACAATGCTCAGCAGCGTGAATTGCTTTTCATCCCGTTTTATCTGCTCTATATCCTCGAATGGCTGTGGCGGCTGGTGAGATTGCGCGACCGTAAGGCCGCATATTATGCAATTTCCTTTGAGCGCGAGGCCTACGCACATGGCCATGACCTGACATATCTGAAACGCCGCCGGCATTACGGCTGGACAAAGTATCTCTGACGGTTTACGATAAAAAAAAAGACCGGGAGGCTGCGACATGATTGCTCATTGTCGCGGCCTCCCGGCGTTTTTTAAGGGATTTCAGTCTGTAAGGTCACTGCCTTTGGCGACCCTATGGCCGGAATCAGAGTTTCCTGAACCAGTAGACCGAGGTGTTGTCAGGTGTGTCAAGAGTGTAGTCACCGTTGATTTTAACGCTCTTGCTGACAATCTTGCTCTCGCCTGACTTGGGATTGTAGGCGGTCACGCGATATTTGCCGGGAGCGAGCTTGACGTTGACGCTGTTGGCACTCTGAGAGTAGACAATCGCGCCGTCAGACTTGCCGAGGATTTTGAAATTGTCGCTCGCGGAGTCTATGATGTCCATTGCGGCAGCGTCAGCGAGGAAGTCGGCGTCCTTGACGGGCACGCCTGCAAGCGAGCCTCCGGCCATGAATACGGCCCAGGCCATGTCGGGATAGTTCTGGGCGTAGTAGGTGACAGCCTTTTCGGGATATTTCTGCGATATTCGCTGACGGCCTTGTAAGCTTCCTTGAATGTCACTTTGCCCACCTTCATCTTGCGTGCGTGCTGACGCGGGGCGAGGTTCTTGCCACCTTCGGGAGCATAGAGGCCGTCGGTCTTGTAGTGCCAGTAGCGGATGTCGATGATGTCGACGACGTCGGCATATTTGGGATTGGCGAGGATTGCGTCCTGCACATCCTTGGTGGTGCTGAGGGCCACCTTGGCATCCTTGCCTGTCTCCTTCTCCCACTCGTCTATCACATCGAGCCAGAACTCGACGAAATGCTGCGGGCCGGTGTACTCGGCGCTGATGAGATGGACCACATTGGGGTCATCGGCAAACTTGTCGAGGTTCATGCGGATGAAGTTCTTGTGGAGCTCGCGACGGGTAGGATGGTTGACGTCATAGAACATATCGGCCACGAAGATGCGCTTGTCGCCGGCGAAGGGGACAGGCTCGGGGAAGTCGGTCGCGTTGATGTTGTTGGTCGAGCGCCAGGGCGAGTCTACCCAGTGGGCGCCGGCCTCGAGGATATTGTGCTGGAAATAGTGCTCGTTGAAGAGCAGTTTGCCGGCTTCGGCACCCTTGTCGGCAAACTCGCCGAGGCGGGTCCAGTACCACTCGTTGGGACGGGTGAGGTCATACTTGCTGAGGCCGTCCCAGGCAGTTCCCTCACCGCTGCGGGCGAAAGGCTGCTCATAGAACGGAGCCCAGACATCACCGTCGCGGCGGCGGATGCGCTCATGGTCGTCGCGGCGGCGCTCATACCAGAGACCGTAGTTGTGGTCGAGTACGGCGATGTCGTTCTCAATCATATAGTTGAGAGTCGAGTCGATGCGGTCGGTGAGGCCGAGACCTTCGCGTCCGGGCACGAAGCGGGTCACGTGGGGTTTGGCTTTGGGCAGATAGCTGTAGCTGATTTTGCCGTTCCACCAGGGCACTTCATGGCGTCCGCCGGCGATGACGGCGCCGTCCATGACGATGCGTCCGTTGGCTATGTCATAGCTGTGGGCGGCTTTGGCTTTGGCGGGAGCCTCCTTGAATTTCACATCGTCGATGCTCTTCAGGCCGTCGGCCGAGACAGAGGCGGTGAAGGGAGCGTCCTCAATCCATTTTTTCAGGGTCAGGCGCGGGGTGTAGGCCTCTTTTGCGAGCTGCATGGCTGCCTCCACGGTCGGGCTGCTCGTAGCGTTGGTGGCCAGCGGGAGTATGCGCGACTGCGTTTCGGGCACATCTGAGCCGAGACGGTCGGCGAGCTGAGCGTAGAAGAAGCTGCGCGGCTGCACGTGGTTGTTGGACTGTCCCCACTCGCCGTCGCCCGAGAACTGGGCCCAGCATCCAAAGGCTACGTTGCTGGCATCGTCGGTCGGCGAGTAGCACTCGATTTCGGCTGCCGTACACTGCCAGAAGGTCGAGTTGCCCGTGTTCCATCCGGCTCCGTTCTTGTCCTGACCGAGATTCTTGAAGGTAAGATTGTTGCCGTCGATGTTGACGATGTCGAAAAGCAGACCGGGAGCCCAGGCGTCGACTGCGCCGCTGAAACCGAGAGCCTCTTCGGCTTCACACTGCACGAAAGCGTTGGGGCCGGGGGCGATGAATCCGGCCGAGAAGTCGTTGATGCCGTTTTTCGAGTAGCAGCGCTGGAAGAGGTTCTGCTGGCCCATTGTCTGGAACACGGCGCGGCGCATGCCTCCGATTTCCGACACGGGGTCGGTGGCGATACAGTCCTCGACGGTGATTTTTGATGCTGTCAGCTGGAGAATCACCGCGCTGCCGGCGAAATGTCTGAAATCGACCTTGCGCACCCAGCAGTTTTCAGCATTGGCGACTGAAATTCCGTCCCAGGCGTGGTCTTCGTCCTTAGGATACTTTTTATTGTAGTCCGAAACGAGGCTGAGATTCTCGACACCGACGTCAGAGATGCGTCCGGGCCAGGAGTAGGGGAGGATTTTGGTCGCGGCCCACTTGCTGTCGAGAGCCATCGTGACAGGCGCGTCGAGCGTGACCACGCCGTTGTTGTCGCTGACCACTGTGCGGTCCCAGAGCATGTCGATGTCAGTCTCTTTCCACGAAATCGCGCTGATTCCGCCGCCGAAAATGTCGCAGCCCATCGACTCAATCCACTCCTTGGTTGAGGGACGGAGGATGAACACATCCTCGCCTGCTTTAAGTCTGGCAGAGGGGCTGACGGTCAGTTTCGCAGAGTTGACGGGAACATAGCTGTCGGTGACGGCAATAGTGTCGGTGACGGTCGGGTTGAACACTCCCTCGATATAGATGACGGCGCCGCGGTCGAAGCCTGTTTTTTTCAGGACAGTCTCGCTGACACCGCTGCCGCGGAGGACAATGCCGGAGGCGGAAATGCGGAGGGGAGCGCTGATTTCAAACTCACCCTTGCCGAGGAGCACCGCGCCGCGGAAACCGTCCTTGCCGACGGGAAGAGTGGCGGCATAGTCGATTGCGCGCTGGATGCGGGCGCTGTTGTCGCCGGCTTTCCACGGGACGTAGACAACGCTGTTTACGTCGGGAACCGGCTGCGACGAGTTGCGGTAGCCGCAGGTCGAATAGTCAAGCATGCGGTTGCCGCGGGCATCCGTCGTGTAGCTGACCTTTCCGTCCTTTACGGCCAGCGGGGACTCGGCTGCCTGCGCACACAGGGCGAGCAGCGACACCAGACTGACAGATAGGAATTTTCTGTACATTTTGTTTTATAGTTTATAGTTTTAAGGTTTGGCGTCTGTCCGGCGGCCTGAGTCGGGCCTGAAACTGAACGCCGGTAAAAACAAAGGTGCTGAAACCGACGCGCCTTTATATCAGCAACGTGATTTCAGCACACTTATTCTGAAAATATGGGCAAATTTTTAGATAGTGCCTCCGCGGGCTTTGATGCGTTCATACCAGGCCTCGCGTTCCTTTTTGAGGTCATATCCACGCTTGGCGAGATAGTTGTTGATGCGGCCTTTGTATTTGCCGAACACTTCATGCTTTTTGTTGGAGGTCTCGGCGTCCATGGCGAGCTCGCGGGCCTCGACGAGCCAAGCCATTATCTGGGCCTTCTCCTCGTCGGTGAGGGTGGGGATCATGTCGAGATGCGAGTTGTAGGTCACCATGAGCACTCCGTAGGTCATGCCGTCCTTCACGCCGTCTATCTGCTCGGGTGTGAGATAGAGCGAGAGGTCGGCGGGAAACTCGAAGTGGCAGCGGTAGAGAGCGGCGTCCTTCTCATTCTGTGCGGCCTGGATGGCGGCGTTCTTGGCATCGCCGGTGAGGGTTTCCTTGGCGGCCTTCACCTTGGCGTCGCGGGCGGTGTAGATGTCGTTGAGCTTGAAATAGCGGTTGGCCACGATGTTGGTGACCTCCTTGACCTTGGCGGGGTCGGTGATGCCGAGCTTGTCGACAATCTTCTGCGAGCGCTTGACGATTGACTCGACATAGCCGGGGTCGCGGCCCTCGCTGTTCAGCTCGACCGCTCCGGCGCCCAGAGAGAGCGCCGAGAGCAGAAGGCTGACGATACATGTCTTGTAGATTTTCATATTCGGGGTGATTGAAAAGCGATTTTATCACATCAGCTTGCCCTTGGCGGCAAGAGTGTCGTAATTGTTGCGGAGATCCTTCCAGTCGATGCGGAGTCTTGGTGGTGATACCGTTGATATACTTCTCGATGTTGGTATATCCGTCGCCGGTGCAGTCGCCGTTGGCGTCCGAGGGATCGTTGGGGTTGAGACCGTTGGCGATTTCCCATGCGTCGGGCATACCGTCCTTGTCGGTGTCGACGTAGGGAGTGCCCTTATACTCGGGATAGCCGCCCATCTGCATGGGGTCGGTGATGATGCCGACCTTGTAGGAGTCCTTGGGGAGACGGCGGTATTTGAACGAACCGTCCTCGGCGCGTGACTTCTCGGCAAGGCCGGAGGTGTCGCCGTTGTGTTTCTTGGCGAGTTTCTCGTCGTAGTAGGGGACACCGGTTCTTACCTCCTCGATGATGCGCTCGTCGATGATGTCGCGGGTCGGGATGGTGGCACCTACGTTCTTGAGGATGAAGTCGTAGGCATCGTCGGCTGAAGTGATGCGGACATAGGGCATCTCAAAGGGAGTGCGTGAGCGCATGTAGTCGGTGAACTCGCCGCAGTCGGGGTCGGATTCGATCTGGATACCGCCTGCCCAGTTGTCGGCAGTGATTTCGGGGAACCCTTCCATGATGTTGCCTTCGGCATAGACGCGGCCATACACCTTGTGGTCGAGCTTGCTGCGGCCGGCCTCAGGCTTGAGGATACGGTGGCCGATGTTGCCTTCCTTGGGAGTGGCGGGACCGGGCTTGTAGTAGTTGTTGATCATGTTGAACTTCGCCGTGTAGTCACCTCCGTCAGCAGCACGGTGAACCCAGTTGTAGACTACGTTGTTGACAAAGTTGAATATGCCGTTCCATCCGATGGAAGGGTTTCGGCCCGTGTTGCTCGCCCAGAGGTTGCGGATGAACATACAGTTCTCGCCACCGAGAGTAGAGCCGAAAGCGTGGTTGTAGGTGTCGAGAGCCTTGGCCGAGATGGTGTTCTGGATGGTCACGTTGACAGTGGGGAGCTTGAGGTCGGTAGACTTATACTGACCCTCGCTGGGGTCATACATGTGGCGGTAGAACGAGATGTTCTCGTCGAGACCCCACTCGGCCGAGCAGTGGTCGATCATGATGTTGCCGACAGGGTTGCCACCGAAAGAGTCCTCGCGGTTGTGGACGCGGGTGTCGCCGCGGCGGAAACGCATGTGGCGCACGACAACGTCGTGGGTGTCCACCTGGAATGACTCGCCTGCGATGCAGACACCGTCGCCGGGAGCTGTCTGGCCTGCGATGGTGACATAGGGGGCGCGGACATAGATGGAGTCTTGAGATTGATGACACCGGAGACGTTGAACACGATGATACGTGCGCCGCCGGTCTCGCAAGCCTCGCGGAATGAGCCGGGGCCGCTGTCGTTGAGGTTGGTGACGGTGATCACCTTGCCGCCGCGTCCGCCGGGGGAGTACATGCCGCCGCCTTCAGCTCCGGGGAAGGCGGGGATGGTGCCTTGACGAGGTCGTCGGGACGTGATGCCCAGGGCACGTAGGGGCGTCCTTCGCGGGCTTCCTTCTCTACGACGGGCTTGGCCACGGCCCATGCTGAGTCGGCGTGCTCGCGGGCCGAAGTAATCATCTTCTGATAGAAATCTTTTGCTTCAGGTGTGAGCTGCGGGTATTGGGCCATCATGGTCGCAGGAACCGACAACATGGCTGCCACAGTCCACAGAGTAAGTTTACGATTCATTTTAGATTGGTTTTTGTAACAGTTGGAATTGTGATAAATCAGAGCTTAATCCACTGGCTATTGGATTGTTTTTCTTGTCGATGGTTTAGCCGGCAGGCGTCTGAAAAGTTGTTAAAAAATCGTGGGGAATATGGTGGAAACCACCATTTGCTCCCCACGATATTATATCAGACTCTTATGTTTAGTTTCCTGCAGGTTCTGCGAGGGGGTCGAATGTACCCTGTGAACCGCCGTTGGCTACATTGCTCCAGCCGATGGTCTGCTCGATAGTCGGGTTGGCTGTCATAGCGCCGTAAGAGAGACCGGGGAAGTAGTAGTTGGGACGGAAGTCCATGTAGAGCTGCTGGTGGTCGGAGTTGTAGCTGTCGCCCTTCTTGGTCTTGCGCTCAAGATACTTGCCATACCACTCGGCGAGTGTTGCGAGCTGAGGCTCGAGGTCGTTGCGGTAGTCGACGGGAGCGCAACGCTCCACGTCCTTGAGGGGGTCGGGGTTCGAACCGTCGCTGCCGAACTTGTCGCCACCGAGGCCGCCGTTATACTTGTCCTGTACACGGAACTCCATGTTCTCAAGACGAGTGTCGTTGAGTTTGGCGAAGCCGAGGTAGTTGCAGGTGTTGCCGCCCCAGCCGGTGAGCTTCCAGGTGTCAGGAGCGCCGGGCACTGTCTGGGCGCCGCCGTCGAAGAGCATCCAGCGACGGAGGTCGTCGAAACGCTTGCCCTCGTAGGCGAACTCGATCTGACGCTCGTAGATGATAGCTGCCATACAAGCTGCCTGGTCGGTGGCGAGGTTGGCCTGGAGACCGCAGTCGCCGGTATAGCCTACACGCTTACGGATCTCCTTGAGCTGCTCGACAGCCACTTCGGGATGACCGGCCTGGCAGGCAGCCTCGGCATAGTTGAGGAGCACCTCAGCATAGCGGAGCTCGATGTTGGGCGAAGCGGAGAACTTGAAGCCGTTGCCCTGAGAGAATACATAGCGGTATGCGCCGGTCACGTGGAGGTCGTCGGTGCGCTTGCGGATATACATACCCTTGGCGTTGCCGAGGAGACCGTCGGGGCCGTAAGTGTCACCGTTCTCGATGTTGTTGCGGTCCTCAGCCTTGGTGTACCATACATAGTTCCAGAGCTCATATTTGACACCCTCGTAGGGATAGTGGAGGTCGGCGTTGATTGCATCACCCTCGAATGCCCAGCATACGCCGGGGAAGGCGAATGTGCGGTAGAAACGCGGGTCGCGGTTCAGGAAGGGGAGGTCACGGTCGTAGGTGATTGATGAGGGGGTAAGCAAGGTGTAGGAGTTGTAGCTCGAGGGGCGCTTACCGTCCTTCATGGGGAAGAGGTCGACTATGTTTGCCGAGGGGGTCTTGCCACCGCTGCCGAAGCTGTTGGAGGGGCGGATGCTCTGCTCCCAGTTGTTGGGCTTGGAGTAGTCGGGTGTACCGCCGGTGGCGATGGTGTTGTACTGGGCGAACCAGATGGCCTCGGGGTTGGCCTCGGAAGTACCGTCGATGAACATTTTTGCCCAGTGGTCGGCATTGGTGCCGGGGTTTCCTTCATAAGCGAGGTAGTTGCCGTACTGGTTGATTACGGGAATTGCCTGATTGAAGAAGTTGTAGGCATCGGTCCAGCGGGTCTTGTCGTTGGCACGGTTGAAGAGGGGGCTTGCATAGAGAACCATGATGCGGCCTTTGAGTGCGAGCGCGGTAGCCACTGTCGGGCGGCCATACTCGTAGTTGTTGCGGCCTGCTACCTTGCCGTCGAGCATTGCGATGGCAGTGTCAAGGTCCTTGAGGATGAAATCGTATGTCTCCTTGGTTGTGGAGCGGGGAGTTCCTGCCTGGGGAATGGGGTTGAGCACCTCGGTGATGAGGGGCACACCGCCATACCACTTGAACATCAGATAGTAGCACCATGCGCGGAGGAAGTAAGCCTGACCGAGAAGCTCGTTTTCTGCTCTTCGGTAAGTCTGCTACCGGTGACACCGTTGATGAAGTCATTGATGTCGCGGATACGGCCCCACGCCGAGTTACGGATTTTGTCGGCCTGACCCTGGAAGAAGTCAGGAACACCGTTGGTGTTTGACAGGGCTGTGAGTTCAACCTGCGGGTTTACGAAAGCTCCGAAGCCGCTGTATTCCTCAGTGCTCTTCGACATATCGTCGGCGCTGCCCGAACTGGGAGAGAGATAGGGCAGAGCTCCGTTGTAGTGATAGGGGAGTGAGAGCATATAGAGGTCCTGGAGACGGCCGTTGGCTCCCTCATAGTAGTTGTAAGCCTCGGGAGTAGTCGACTCGAAGTTCTCCATGTTCTTCATGAAGTCGTCGGAACATGATGAAAACGCAAGACATGCGGCCGCGGTTATGATATATGATTTGAATTTCATCTTGAATGGATATTAGAATGAGAGGTTAACACCGACTGTGAATCTGCGGAGGTTGGGGTAGATGCCGTAGTTACCTGCCATCGGGCTCATGAACTTGTCGGGATAGGGGTTGTAGAAGTTCAGGAGGTTCTGGCCTGTCACATTGATACGTGCGGAGTTGATGCCGACCACCTTGGTCCACTTCGAGGGAAGTGAGTAGGCGAGTGTGAGACGGCTCAGACGAGCGGTGGCAGCGCTGATGCGCCAGAAGGTAGAAGCGGTGCTGTTGATGCCCCAGTTGGGGTTGGGGAGGTAAGCGTCGCGGTTGGCTTCCATGAGGAGGTTGCCGCCTTCGTCATAGATGTTCTCGTAGACAAACACATCGTCGGGATTCCAGAACGCGGGCATGTTGATATACTGCATGTCGCTTACGCTGGTCGAGATGGCCTTGCTGGGAACGGTGGTGTAGCCACCCCACTGTGCGCTGAGCTGTGCGGTGAGTGAAACGTTCTTGTAGGTAGCGCTGAGGTTGAGGGTCACGCCGTAGGGGTTCGAGCGGTTGGAGAGCTGAACCTGGTCGTTGTTAGCGTCAACCACACCGTCGGGAGCTGCGTATGTGCCGTCGGGGAGCTGGGGACCGCGGACGTCCTTGTAGATGAGCATACCGGGACGTACCTGGTCTTTGGTCATGCCCATGTAGGAGGTGATGTTGTACTTGGCGAAGTATTCGTCGATCTCCTGGAAGGTGCGGAACATGCCGAGGCACTGCATACCCCATGTGCCGACGTCTGAGCGGTGGCCCTTGGTGATCTGGCGGTAGATGTAGTCTGTCTCCCAGTCCATGAGGAGCACCTTGTTGTCGGAGAGACCGGTGTTGAGACCGATGCGGTAGCTGAAGTCCTTGCCGATGTTGCCGCGCCAGTTGACGGTGAGCTCGACACCATACTGGTTCATCTTGCCGTAGTTCATGGGGGCAGACTTGATACCTACGAGGCCGGGGACGCCTGAGCCTGAAGTGAAGGGCATGAGCATTTCGCGGTCCCAGGTGTAGTAACCGTCAATGCCGATGTTGAGGCGGCTGTGGAGGAGGTTAAGGTCGATACCGGCGTTGAACTTGTGGCTCTTGTCCCAGTGGGCGTCGCGGTTGACAGACGACTTGTCGTTCATCTTGATGTTGGAGCCGGCCTGGATGCCGTTGCCTGTACCGAACACGGGGCCCTTGTCGAGGTCGGTTCCGTAGGTCTGCATCCACTGCCATGCGGTGGTGTTGTCACGGCCGGTGAGACCGTAGGATGCACGGATCTTGAGGAAGTCAACCCAGGTCACGTTGTTCTTGAACCAATCTTCTTCGGAGATCACCCAACCGAGTGATACGGAGGGGAAGGTGCCCCAGTAGTTCTCGGGAGCGAACTTGGTGGAGGAGTCGATACGGAGAAGGAACTCGAGAAGATACTTGTTGGCGTAGGCGTAGTTGCCACGGAAGATGTAGGAGAGGCTACCGGCTACCGAGCGGGTGAACACTGTGGTGGCCTTACTCTGGTTGCTTGACAGAGTTTGACTGGCCGGTGGTGAATTCGTAGGGATAGGTCACCATGCCTTCGAGATATTCGCTCTCGAACTCAGACTTCTCGATGCCGAAGAGTGCGTTGACAGAGTGGTTGTTGAACTCACGGTTGTAAGAAAGTGTGAAGTTCATCTGATAGCTGTCTGTACGGTTCATCGTACGGCTGAGGAAACCGCCCTCCTGACCGTTGGGAACGGGGATACCGCCGTTGGCGAGAACGAAGTTGGTCGAGTTCATGAGTGAATCGTAGACATCTTCCTCACCTGCGATGGGGGTGTAGAGGTGGTTACCTGAACCGGAGCGCTCGCTCATGTAGTAGAGGTTGTACTCCGAACCATACTGGTTGGTCTTCGGTGTTGATGTTCTTCGAGTAGTTGAAGCGGGCTTTAAGACCCTGGAGCGGAGAGAAGAAACCGAAGTCAAGTTCGAGGCCAGTGTTGACCTGGAAGTTCGAGTTCTTGTTGCGGTTGTAGTCACCGGTGTTCTGGAGAACAGAGTGGTTGTAGTTCTGATTCTGGTTGACCGATGCGTTGGTGGGACCGTAAGCGGCCATGGGATAGCCGTTGACATACTCGGGGATGTAGCGGGGATGGGTGAGAAGGAGGTTGTACGCCTTTTCGTCGCTTGAACCGCCGACCTTCACGAGGGGCTTGTTCTTGTCGCCGTAGTCACCTGAAATCTGGAGGTTGCCTTAACCCATTTCTTGAGGGTCACGTCGACGCCTGCACGGTAGTTCCAGCGGCTGTAGTCGAGGCGGCCGAGGTTACCGTCCTGGTCAAAGTAGCCGATGTTGGCATAGTAGTTGGCCTTCTCGGTGGCGCCGCTCACGCCTACGCTGTGCTTCATGGTGAAACCGGTCTTCCAGTTGTCTTCAAGGAGGTCGTAGTTGAGATGGCGCATAGCCTCGAGCTCGTCGGCCTGGAAGAGGTCGGTGCGGCGGTTGAGGGTGGTGTTGGTGGGGTCGGCAGCGGCGATGGCGTTGTAGAGACGGCCATACTGGTAGGCGTTGAGCATCTTGGGGGTGCGACACGGCGTCGGTGAAACCGAATGTGCCGCTATAGCTGATGACGGGCTCGCCGAGCTTACCACTCTTGGTGGTCACGAGGATAACACCGTTGGCCGCACGTGAACCGTAGACGGCTGCGGATGCGTCCTTGAGGACGGTGATGCTCTCCACGTCGTTGGGGTCGAGGTTGTTGAAGGCCTCGGCACCGGGGTTGGTGGTGACGTTGCCGACTTTCACGTCGTTGTTGTAGACCACTCCGTCGATGACGAAGAGGGGCTGCTGGACCTGCGAGCCGACATCGCCGAGGCTGCGGACACCGCGGACGTAGATCGAAGCGGGGTCACCGGGCTGCGCCGTCGCCGCCGACAACGCTAAGACCGTTGACAAGACCGCTGAGCGATGAGGCGAGGTTGCCGTCGGCAAGGTCCTTGATGTCGTCCATGGGGACGGTGGAGATAGCGCCGGTGAGGTGGGCTTTCTTCTGAGTGCCGTAACCGACGACTACGACTTCGTCGAGAGTCTCGGAGTCTTCCTTGAGGACGATGGTCTTGATGTTGAAGTCAGTGATGGTCATGGTGATGTAGCCGATATAGGATACTTCAACCTTGCCGCCCTGGGGGACTTTGATTGAGAAGTTACCGTCGATGTCGGTGATGGTAACGTTGTGGGTGTCGGGCACACGGACTGTCGCACCGATCAGAGGCTCGGCCTGGGCGTCAGTGACTGTGGCCTGATAGAGGATGTCCTGAGCGAATGTGGGGACAGCCATCAGAAGCGCAAATAGGACGAGGCTTATTTTTGCTATACTGTGTTTCATTTGTTTCTTGATTTAAGGGTTTATTCGAACCAGCGGGGGTCGCCGATATTTTTCTCGACGCAGACAGATGCCTGGGGACGGAAGTTGACGCCGCCCTTGGCTTCGTCGAGGTTAAACATCTCGGCTGTCGGGCCTGCGAAGTCGGGATTGACTTCCTCTGACATCTTCAGGACGTTGCTGTGGAGGTTAGCCTCGTCGCCTGCGAGCCATGACACGTTGTCGGCTGTCACACAGCTTGTGCCGTTGCGGAAGCAATACTGGTCAAGACGCTTGATGTCGTAGAAGATACAGTGGTTGATGGTGGCTACAAGACCGCTGTTGTCCATGTTGTTGGCAAACTGGTCACCGGTGAAAGTCTTGTAGAATGTGCAGTAAGAGATAGTGTGCTCTGTAGTCGAACCGGGGCCGAAAGCCTGCACGGGTTTCATGCGGGTACCGTAGCGGAGGAAGCGGCACTTGTAATCGGCGAGATTGTAGAATGTGCTCTTGGTGAGGGTCATTCTCTCGATGCCGGCGAAGCCCCAGTTGTCTTCGAGGCTGATTGCGGGCTTGGCGTTGGCCTTGTTGAACTGAACGACGCAGTTGTCGATGCGAAGGTTCTTGAAAGCCCAGCCTGAGGTGCCGTTGTTGACCTTACCTGAGGCGATGACGCTCGAGGGAACGTTGCGGAGGTTGCAGGACTCGATTGAAATGGGGTTCATGACGATGTAGCCGTCCTTGACACTGCTGTCAAGAGCCTTGATGCCGAGAGCTTCGGTAGAGAAGCGGGGGTCGGGGTCACCGTTGGTGATGATAAGGCTGGTGAGGGGTGCCTCGGTCATGTCGAAGTTGATGTAGCGGAGGATGAGACCGTTCTGGTTGACAAATGAACCTTCGTTGGAGACAACCACGAGGGGACGGTTGTAGCGGTCGCCGCGGATGGTTACGTTGGCAATCTTCAGGTCAGCCTTGCCTGAGAGCTGGTAGGTCTCGCCTGCGATGAGCTCGAAGGCAATCTCGTCGGTCGAGCCGGCGGGAAGGTTGTCGGCGATGAACTGAGAGATTTCGATGCCGGCAGGGATTGTGGTGGCGGGGAGCATGGTGCTGTAGGCCACGACTGCGGGCTCGATGGAACCCTTGTTGTTGAGTTTCTCGTTGCCGATTGTGCCGACACTTACTTCATACTTGGTGTCGATTTCGCGCTTGAACGAGAAGTGGCAGCCGTCGATGACGCTGTCTTTCACCACTGCGATAGGATTTGCGGGGTCATTGACGATGTTGACGTTGGCAAGATAGCCGCCTGCTCCGAAAACAACGGGCCAGGAAACATCAACACTCTGAGAGCCGTCACCGGCAGTCTGGACCTTGAAGTTCTCCAGGTCAAGCTTCGGTGCTTCCAATTGTGCATTGGTCACACCCGCGCCTGCGCCGAAACGCTCGTTGTCGTCCACGCCTTCGGCGCAGGAAGTCACGAGTGTCAGCATCATGGAGGCGTAGCAAATGCCACTGAGCCATTTGATTCTGTAGTTCATGGTTCTTGATTGATAATTGGGGTTAAATAATATGAATTGATTTTTGTTTTTGCTGTGTCCGGGTGGCAAATCTGTCATTCAGCCTGAAATACTTTCTTTATATAGCGGACATTGTTGCCGAAGTTGCGCTTGGTGTCGCGCACATGGTTCTTGTCGCGTGAGCGCTCCACCACGAGCCATCCGCTCCAGCCCATCTTGTCGAGGGTCTTCCTGATTGCGGGGAGGTCGACCTCGGGGTCGTCCTGGAGGTTGAAGCCGTCGGTGTTGCTGAGATGTATCTGGCAGATGTTGTTTTTGCCGAGGGTTTTGAGCTCCTTGACGGGGTCACGGTCTGCGTCGAGGACGTCCTGAAGATTGAAGTAGATTCTGACTCCGTCGGAGTTGACTTCCTTGAGAAATTTTTTCGCTTCCTTGGCGGGCAGGGGGACGCGGATTCCGATGACCATTCCCTTGGCTGCCGCCTTGTCGCCCGACTCGCGCAGACGTCTGACGAGCTCAGTGCGCGCGGGGCCTTTGACTGTCCAGTCTTCCTTGATGCCTCCGAGGGGGAGGAAAGCCACCTTGGCTCCCATGGCTTCCATGGTCGAGAGGCAGTCGTCGATGAGCTCCGAGTAGGTTTTCTTTTCGATGAACGACTGGCCGAAGAAGCCTGACATGGCTACCGAGGGGACTCTGATGCCGAGGCTGTCGGCAGTCTCGCGGAAAAGTTTGCGGAAGTGAGGCTGGTGGAACTTATTGTCAAAAGTGTCGCGGACTCCAAGGCCCCCGACATCCATCTCGACTCCGTCTGCGCCGATTTCTCTGGCGAGTTTGAATTCGCCGAGCTTCTGGCGCTTCAGCATCATCCAGTCACATGCGGCCACGCTGTAGCGTCGGTCGCTCTTCTTCTCTTTCGCGACTACCGGCATGGCCAGGAGTGCTATCAGCAGGATACCGAATAGTTGTTTTAAGTTCATTATTATTGACTTAAGGTATATGCTTGAGTTATTATTGTATTTTCTACACAATCAATATGATTTTTCCGCTTGTCAGAAACGGTCTTTAAATCGTCGGTCACCGCGTCTGTGAGGCAAAAATTTTGCCTTTTGTTTAGTTTTTTGACTTAAAGACCCGTAACTGCTTGCAAAGATATATAAATTTTTACAATATCAAACCTTTTTTTGAATAAAAAGTGTAAATTTAACACTTATTCGGCTTATTGTATTATTGACATATAAAAAGGGACCGCCCTTGGCTCGGCCGTTGAGCCGTCGGGCGGTCGTCATGAAAAAGAGTCGTTTCGTATATGAAAAGCGGGATGTCATCATCCGGCTTATGCGTGGGGACGGTGCGTTACTTCCTGCGTGGCTTCTGTTTAAGGTCAGCAGGACGCATGTCGTAGGCCTTTTTGCCTACGGCCGGCTCGTCGGTGACGTTTTTGACGCTGATTGCTTTGCGGGCCATCATGCGCTCGAGCGCGTCGGCATATTGCTGGTGGACGAGGGCGTCGTCGCGGTCATGGTTATTGTATGCAATGAAGCGGAGATAGCCCACACATTTGTCAAACCACGCTTCGGGCAGTTCTTCGGATTTGTAGCCGAGACGGACCATAAACTTCATGCGCTCGATGAGCTGCTGGCGGTCGATAGTCTCGTCGGCAATCATGGCGTCAATCTTCGCGGCGGCGGCGTCATAGTCCTCATTGCGGAGCAGGTTGTTGATTTCGATAATCTTCAGGTTGAAATCCTTTCCGGCAAAGTCGCAGAGGGCTGCGATGGCTGCGGGGTCGCCATACTGGGTCTCTTTGCTCAGCTTGGCGTCGACAGCTTTGCGGCCGAGTTTCGAGCAGAAGTCGGCATAGTTGTCAGACACTTCTTTTAAATAAGGTGTGAGGCCGCTGATGTGGTCGTTGAAAAGCGTCCAGACTTCGGGGTCGCTTAGTTTGGCGCCGGATGCGATGAGTTCGTCGAAAGCACGGGTGACGTTCTCGCGTTTGTAGACAGAGGCGTTATAGTTGATGTAGTCGCCGAGGAATTTGCGTGAGCGGTCGCCGGCCTGATACTTCTCCTCTATGCGGAATGAGCGCAGTTCGGGGTCGAGTGCGTCCTGTCCGGTTCTGATGAAGCGCTCGGCAGTCTGACGGCTGCTGCTGCGATGGACGAGCTCGCCTGTCGAGGGGTCGATGAAGCCGTAGGTGGGGAAGGAGCGGACGTTGTATTGCTTCGCGAGGCCCGCGCCTTCTTCCGGCTCCTCGCAGTCAATCTTCATGTTGACGAAGTTGTTGTTGTAGAAATAACCTACGTCGGGGAGGGTAAACACGGTCTTGGCCATGTTGTAGCAGGGGCCGCACCACTGGGTGTAGAAGTCGACAAACACGAGCTTGCCTTCTTTCTTCGCTTCCTCAAGCGCCTGATTCCATTTCAGGTCGTGGCGGAAGTTGATGCCACGCTCCTCTGCCGAGGCCGCGAGGCCTGACAGAGTGAGCACGGCGAGTGAAATCGCTAAAAACTTTTTCATATTGAACGGGTGATATTCATTAATTGTAACCGGGATTCTGCTTGCAGAGCTGGTTGGCGCTGATTTCGGTTGAGGGGATGGCGTCGATGCGGCGGTCGATGATGCGCTGATAGTATGCGTCGCCCTTCTCCTGTGAAGTCTCATATTCCTTGTCGATGGCTTCTTTGAGGAGTCTGTTCATCGAGAGGAGACGGGTGAAGTCGGGGGTCTCGTAGCCGGCGAAGCGAATCATGGCGAACCATTCGTGCCAGTTTTCAAACGACATTTCAATCATCCACTCGCGGAAGATGGCATCCTCGAGGGCCTCGCGGTTGGCGGGAGTCTCCACGCTCGCTCCGGCACGGCTGCGCACCTGTGCGACGGGTGCATAGCAGTCGCTGATTGACGCTCCTGTGCGGAAAAGCGACTCTGCCTTGATGAGATAGAGCTCGGCTGCGCGGCTGAAGATGACGGGCATGTTGTCGGCCTGGTTCCAGGTCTTGCGGCATGTCTGATAGTTGTAGAGTGTCTCCTGGTCGCGGTTGATTTTCAGCTCGGGCACGTTGCGGTAGATGGCGGCTGTGCGGGGGTCGTCGCCGGCAAATTCCTGGAATTTGACAGAGGGGCCCCAGTAGCCGGTGTGGTCCGACTCGTTGCTGAAAGCCGAGACGCGCATAGTGTAGCTCGCGTCGTTGTCGTCAAACACGCGGGCGAAGTAAATCTCCTTTGTGTTGTTGAAGTTGTCGAAGATGTTGCCGTAGCTGCTCTCGGCGAGGGGACGGTCGGTGTCGATAGCGTCGTTGACAGCCTGAACCGCCTCTGCATAGCGTCCGGCATAGAAAAGCACTTTCGCTTTGAGCGCTTTGGCTGCCTGACGGTTGGCCTGGGAAATCTTGGAGAACTCGGGAGCGTTGGCGATAGCTACTTCGAGCTGTTCGAGAATGTAGTCATACGACTCTCCGACAGTGCTGCGGGCCATGGGGGAGTTGCTGACCGAGGGAGCCTCGTTGCGGAAAACCACACCATATTCGCTGTCCATGTTCCAGAACTCGCAGAAGTGGTTGAGGATGCGGAAATAGGCCATCGAGCGGAGATAGGCAATCTCGCCGATGATTTCCTTGCGGCGGTCGCCGCTGAAGTCGCCGTCCGACATGCGGTTGACGGCCACTTCGAGAAAATTGGCGTTTTTGATGACGGCATAGTCCGACGTCCATTCAGTAGCGTCCGAGTAGCTCAGAAGCGGGAGGTTGCGCTCGGTGTAGTAGACGGCGTTGCCGAGATTGAAGTCGTCGGGACGGGTCATGAGACCTGCTTTGAACGAGCCGCTGACGGTCGGATAGATGACGTTGGCGGGAGCGCCGGGCATCTGCTGGTAGACACCGTTGAGCGCGAGCTCCACGGCTGCGGGGGTGGTGATGGCTCCGTCGAGGTCAGCCTGATACTTGGGCGGCAGGTCGAGGACTTCGGTGAGCTCGCATGACGCCATACAGAGTGATATAAGGGCGATGGAAAATATTTTTTTCATTGTGATTGTCGGTTTATCGGTTTAGAAACTTACTTGCAGACCGGCTGAGAATGAACGGATGCCGGGATAAGCGCTTGTCTCATAGTTGCCGCCGTAGTTGCCGCCGCTGTTGACGGTGGCTGCGTCGGTGCCGGGATATGATGTGATGGTGAAGAGGTTGGTGGCCGATGCGAAGACGTTGCAGCGGACAATCTTCTTCAGGGGAATCGTGTAGGTCAGGCGGACTTCCTGGAGGCGGAAGAACGATGAGTCGAAGAGCTCATGGTCAGTCAGCACGGGCACACCGTCGCCGATATAGAGGGCGGGGAGGCTTGCGTGGGGATTCTCAGGACTCCAGCGGTCGTTCAGACCGTAGTCGATGAGGCCGCAGAGCTGACCGGGGAGATTCTGGAGGGCTTTGCTGTAGAGCTTCTTGCCGCCGATCTGATAGCCGAAGTTGCAGAAGAGAGTGAAGTCTCTGTAGCGGAGGTTGGCGATGAGACCGCCGTAGATGTCGGCCTCGGGGCTGCCGATGACGCAGCGGTCATTGTTGTTGATGGTGCCGTCGCCGTTGAGGTCGGCCAGTTCGAGGTGGCCGGGCTTGAGGGTGTTGCTGTAATAGTAGCGCTGGCCCTTCTCGACTGCGTAGGCGTTGAGTTCGTCGACGCGTTCCTGGGTCTGGATGATGCCGTTGTGCTTGTAGCCGAAGAACACACCCATCGGGTAGCCCTGGACGAGCACCTGGTTGCCTGAACCCTGGACCACTTCCTTCATGGCTGACTGCGCGCGTCCCTCTTCGACGAGCTTGGTCACCTTGTTGCGGTTGTGGGCGAGGTTGAGGGTGAGGTCGAGACCCCAGTCGCGGGTTTCAAGGATGTGGCCGGTCACGTTGAGCTCGATACCGGCGTTGCGGACCGAACCGATGTTGCGGGGCATTGAGCCTGAAGTAGAGCTCGGAGGGAATGAGAATGACCAGATGAGGTCGTTGGTCACTTTCCAGTAGCCAGAGAGCGAGCCGCGGATGCGGTTGTTGAGGAAACCGAAATCGAGACCGAGGTCATACTGGGTCGATTTCTCCCAGCGGATGTCGCGGTTGCCGACCTGATAATGATAGATGGTGTTGGAGCCGTTGTAGCTTCCGGAGCTATAGATGTCGCGGTTGGCGTAGGTGCCGAGGTTCTGCACACCGGTGCGGCCTACGCTCGCGCGGAGCTTGAGGTCGTCGATGAAGGTGAGGTCACGCATGAAGTCCTCGTTGTTGATGCGCCAAGCGATTGCACCCGAGGGGAAGAAACCGTAGCGGTTGTTGGAGCCGAACATCGACGAGCCGTCGTAGCGGCAGGTGAATGTGAACAGGTAGCGGTCAAGCAGACGGTAGTTGACACGGGCGAATGAAGAGAAAAGACCGTTTGACGAGTAGCCGCTGCTCCAGTTGGTGATGGTGGCGGCGCTGCCGATGTTGGTGAAGATTTCGTCGTCGGGATAGGTCTTGCCCGAGAGACTCTGGGATTTGGAGATGTATTTTTCCCACGATACACCGACCATCGCGTCGACGGTGTGGGCATCGTTGATTTTGTTGTTGTAGCTGAGGGTGTTGTCCCAGATGGTCTTGCTGCGGCGGGAGTGAGACTCGCTGCCATAGTTCTCCTTGCGTGTGCTGAGGATGGCGGGAGTGAAGCTGTCGCTGTCGGTGTGGCTGTATGTTCCGGAGAGGCTTGTGCGGAACTTGAGGCCCTTGATGATGTCGAGCTCGCCGTAGACGGTGCCCATGATTGTCGAATTCTCGTTGCTGTTTTTCTTTTCGAGCTGGGCGACGGGGTTGCTTGAAATCGAGAGGTCATACTCGCCGTTTTCATAGTAGGGCGAGAGGTCGGGGCGAGTGCCCTGGGCGGTGAAGAGAGTGGTCTGCGCGCTGTGGCTGTCGTTGTAGGTCATGTTGGCGTTCATGCCGAAGCGGAGGATGGGGAGCACCGATGCCTCGGCCGAGATGCGGGCGCTGTAACGCTTCAGACGGTCGCCGATGACCATACCTTTCTGGTCCATGACTGAGAGCGACATAAGATATTTCGAGCTTCTGCCGCCGCCGCTGACGCTCATGCTCGCGTTGTGGCGGATGGCGGTCTGCTTGACGAGGTCAAACCAGTTGGTGTTGGCGTCGCCGAGCACCTTGGAACCCTCTTCGAGGATATCGCTCGCGTAGGTGTTGGAGGGGTCCATGACGAGGGTCTGACGGGCGAATTTGCGGACGGTCTCGCGCCACTCGTCGCCGTAGAGGATGCGGAAGTTGTTGATTTGCTTGTCGGTGGTGACGTTGTAGTTGAACGACACTGTGGCCTTCTGGTCGGCCTCGCCGCGCTTGGTGGTGATGAGCACGACGCCGTTTGCCGCGCGCGAACCGTAGATTGCCGCTGCCGACGCGTCTTTCAGGACGTCCATCGACTTGATGTCGCTCGGGGGAATGTCATTGAGCGCGCTCGCGCCTGAAACGGGGATTCCGTCGATGACGAAGAGTGGTTCATTGCTGCCGGTGAGCGAAGTTGCACCGCGGACGCGGACACGGACAGTCTCGCCCGGGACGCCTGTGCCCGACGAAACCTGCACGCCTGCCGCGAGGTTCTGAAGCATCTGGGTGGCGGTGGGGACGTTGAGCTGGCTGAGTGTGCGCTCGCCGATTGAAGCGACTGAACCGGTGAGGTCCTTGACGTTGGTCGTACCGTAGCCGACCACGACCACTTCGTCGAGATTCTGCTGGTCGGGCATGAGGGTGAGGTTGAACGATGTGCGGCCGTTAACGCTGACGGTCATAGGCTTGTAGCCGATATACGACACGTTGAGCGAAGCGTTGGCGGGAACATTGTGGAGGCTGAAGTGACCGTTGATGTCAGTGGCCACGCCGGTTTTTGTGTTGCGGACCATCACGCTCGCGCCGATGACGGGGTCACCGTTTTCGTCAACGATGTTGCCGCTGATGTTGACCTTGGCGGCGGGATTGATTTCGGCCTTGCGGATAATCACGGTGTTGTCAATGATTTCATAGCTGAGGCCCATCTGGTCGCTGACTACCTTGTCGAGGATTTCGCTGAGGCTCGCGTTGCGGTAGCTGCCGCTGATAGTGGCCTTGATGCCGCTGACGAGGTCTTTGCGGTAGACGAAATCATAGCCGGTTTCTTTTTTGAGTGTACTAAGTGCGGTTTCTGCGTTGTCGTTGCGGAAGGATACATTAAAACTTCTCGCATAACCGCCCAACGGAATGAGCAGGAGGGCGGTGACGATAAAAATCAAAAAACTTTTTCTCATGATTAAAATGGATAACGTGATTGGTTTTTGATTGTTAAATAAATTGTGTGATTGGTATATTGTGAATATTGATTGGCTGTGATGGACGGAGCAGGGCAGAGGAGGAGTGAGATTGTCACTGCCGCTGTTTCTTTTTGGCCGCGACAATGACGCGGTCGCCGTTGGTGCGGAGCTCGATGTCGCCGCTCTGCTCGAGGATGTGTTGGGCGGCCGAGAAGTTGCTGTAGCGCGGGATGCTCCCCATAAACACGATGTTTTCAAGGCTGTGGTCCTCGAATTCATATTCAAAGTCATACCAGCGGGCGAGGTCGCGCATGATGTTTTTCAGCGGCTGCTCCTCGAAAACGAAGCGGCCGTGGCGCCAGCCGGTAATTACGGTCGGGTCGACGACCTTCATGTTGATTTTGCTTTCGGCGCGATTGAGAAGAGCCTGATGGCCTGGTGAGAGCAGGAGCTCGCCGGAGTTTATGCCGAGACGGGTGATGGCGATGGAGCCTTTTTCAAGAGTGGTGTAGACAAACTCGTCGTCCTCATAGGCGCGGACGTTGAAAGCCGTGCCGTACACTCTGACCGTCTGCTCGCGGGTCTCGACATAGAAGGGGCGGGTGGCGTCGGGCTTCACGACGAAGTAGGCCTCGCCCTCGACCTGCACACGGCGCTCGTCGCTGCCGAACACCTCGGGATAGCGCAGGGTGGACTCGGAGTTGAGCCAGACCTCGGTGCTGTCCTCGAGCGTGATTTTAAATTCGCCTCCGCGGGGGACGTCGAGACAGAGCTCGCTCACCTTGCTGCCGGGATTATCGTTCTGCGAGAGGAGCATGTCGTGGCTCATCAGGGCGGTGTCTGTCGCGTTGAGCTGGATGGCTGTGCCGGCGCCTGAGAAGAGTTTCGCGCGGGTCGAGCCGGGGAGTATTCCCTCGATGCTGATTGAATCCTGACGTGCTTCGGCCACGAGAGCGTTTTCGGCCGACATGTCGAAGGCGTTTCCGTTGCTATATATAAAATAGGTGGCGCCGAGGCCGACTATGAGCGCGATGCAGGCGGCGATGCTCAGCAGCCTCATACGCTCGCGGAAACGCGATGCGCCGATGAACCGTCGCATGTCGGCCATCGGACGGTTGACCGACACGAGCGAGCGCTTATGAAGTTGCCGGGCTATATAGGCGGGGTCGGAGAGCCTGTTCAGGAGGTCGCGGCGCGCCTGGTCGTTGCCTGCCCATTTCTCAAGTTCCGCGCGCTCGGCGGGCGTGCATCTGCCGATTGAGAGTTTATATAACAGTTTATTTATATCTGACATAACAATTTTGCGGTCTTTTACGGGTAAAATGCAATGGGTGGCAAAAAGTATATCACTTTTTCACTATTTTTTTGAAATATTTGGCTAATTGATACTTATTACTTGCTTTTTGGTAATAAATGTAATAATTTTGCATTGTGTATGATTATGACAATATCTATCGGTCGTTTATGGCGGGTGACGTCGCGCCTTTCTACGATAACCTTTATCCGGGCTTGCTCGTTTATGCTTCTCGGCAGCTCGGCGACGAATTGTCGTATCTCGCGGAAGATTGCGTGCAGGATGCCGTAATGACGTCATACACAGAGCGCAAGCGGCTGGAGTCATCATTCGCGTGGTATGCCTATATCCTTAAATGTATCTTCAACGGGGCTCTCCAGCTGATTCGCAAACACAATTCCCGCAACAATTACCTCGGAGCCGAGCCGGTAGATGTAGTGACCCCTGACCTTGATGTCGAAATGCTTGAGCAGGAGACTCTTGACATGCTCGACGCGGCTATACGCTCGCTGCCGCTGAAATATCAGGAACTGCTGAGGATGAGCTACCACGATGGACTGAAAAACGCCGAAATCGCCGAGCGTCTCGGAGTCGCTGAAATCACCGTCAAAAAACAGAAAGCCCGTCTCCTGGCCATGCTCCGCGAAAGGATGGATAACTGCCCGCCCTACATCATCGCCATGCTGATGGAAAGCTATGTCTTCACGGCCTGACAAAATTCTATGAGTAGGGTTATAATCAATGAATTATCACTAATTTATGCTATGAAACTGATCTGCTGCACGCTTCTTGTTTTAGCTACTGTTTTTTCAAGTTGCACTACTTTGAAATCTATTAAGTGCGGTAATCCGTCAACCGACACATATCTGAATTTTGCTATTGATACTATTGTATCTCATCCTACAATTAAAAATGTTCTTATTTCATCTATTGGCCACGACCGATATTTTGAAAATTCTAAATTTTCAGGAGGACGTTTCAACAATGAAACCATAGGCGATTATTTTTCGCGTGTGAGAGGCAACGGCGCGCTATTGATTGTCCGCAATGACACAATTCTGCTTGAACAGTATTATGGCAATTTTTCAAAGCTCTCTCCCTCAAATGTTTTTTCGATAACAAAAGCTGTGACCGCATTATTGTGTGGGATAGCGGTTGATGAAGGTTATATGTCTATAACCGCCCCTGTGACTAAGTATATACCGGAACTCAATGATGCAGATTCTTTGTTTCAGACTCTTACCGTCGAGCATCTTTTAGATATGCGCTCAGGAATTGATTTCGAGGAAAGCTATAGCTGGAATCCATTTTCCAAAATGGCAAGTCTATATTATGGAAAAGATGTGGTCAGCCAATTCAAAAAATTGCATCTCAGAACGAAGCCCGGAACGACACACTACTATAATTCAATGTCTACTGCATTATTAGGAGTTGCAATAGAAAGAGCTGTCGGGGTGCCTTTTGCCCAATACTTGCAGAAAAAAGTATGGGAACCGCTTGACATGGAGACAGATGCTCTTATAACTCTTGATGACAGTAAACATCGGCAGGCAAAGGCTTATGGCGGACTGGTGTCTAATGTAAGAGATTTGGCAAAAATCGGTCGTCTGTATATAAATGGGGGTATTTATGACAACAAAAGGATTGTGAGTAAAGAATGGATAGACCGTTCTACTCATTCATCTCTGGATAATGAAGCATATTCTTTTGGCTGGAACAATATTATTACACGAACAGATGGGAAAGATGTGGTTACTCCGCGCTTTTTCGCTATAGGGCTCTATGGTCAGGTATTATTCTGTGACCCGATACAGAATTTAATTTTTGTAACTTTAGGAGAAAAGAAAGGCTGCGAGTATCATCTATTGTTTGATGATTTCTGCAATCTGTTATCAGAATAAATGTGCTTTTTTCATTGAAGTCAGGGCTGAATATGATTCCACGGTATATGTGTAGATATAAAAAAAGTTCGTTGTAAATACTTGATTTACAACGAACTCGGGCTGCTTGCCAGCGGAAGGACAGGGATTCGAACCCTGGGTTCCCGTAAGGGAACAACGGTTTTCGAGACCGCCCCGATCGACCACTCCGGCATCCTTCCTTTGAAGTGTGGGTTATGTCGATTTTTATTTCAACGGTGCAAAGGTAGGAATTTTATTTTAAATAAATCTGCGATTGCATCAAATTTTTCATCACTTTCAGCCGATATTTTCAGAAAAACTGCGCCCGACGGTTGAAATGAGGCTTTTTCTGCGGCTACGTGCCGTCAGAAACTGATTTTTCTCCTCTCGAAAGCGTCGATGAACGAGCCGGGCGTTGCGTTGTAGATATGGCATCCTTTGGTGCGGGCATAGCGCTCGACGGCGTGATATGATTTGAAGGCGAGATGAAAACTGAGGAGTATGTCGTGGAGCCTCACGTCGCGATACACCGAGGCTACGCGTTTTTTCTCCGATTCATTGTCTTTATAGAAGTGGGGCTGTATGCTGACAACTTCATTCTCCTCGGTCACACTCAGAGTCGTCAGCCAGCCGTGGTCAGCACCGGTCAGATAGATTTCGCGGAAGCCGGCGCGGATAGCGGTCATTATCGCGGGGACGAGCACATTGCGGGGGCGGGGCATGCCGAGCCCGGCGTTGTAGGCGGCGTTTTCAAAACATCTGAAGCCCTCGATGCCGACGAAGTTGAAATTTTCGACACGGACTGACGGATTGGTGATTCCGAGGCTTGCGGCGCTGTGGCCGGTCGGGACGTAGAGCGTCATAGGCCAGTCGACCGCGGCATTAAAACGCCCGAACATCCGGCCGACGTTGGGGTCGCTTTCGCGTCCGGCGAAGAAGTGAGGGTCGGCGAGGAGATAGAAATCGGGTTTAATCATGGTAAACTCGTCGGCGTTGGCCGCGAAGTTGAGCGCCATGGTGACGCTTCGGGCAAGCGCTTCGGTGTCGGTCGAGATGAGGTCGGCGAGCGAGGGGCCGTTGCCCATGATGATAAGGGGTTTGCCCTCGTCGGCGGCTTTCTGCCAGCTGACGGTGTTGCGGCGCGACTGGAGGGTCATTTTCACGAGGCTCTTGGCGGTCGCACCGAGGTCGGTGGTGAAATCGGATATGCGGTCAGACAGTTTCATGTCACAAATTTACGCTTTTCTCCCGAAGTAACCATCAAAAAAACGAAACCCACGGTTTCCCGCAATGGAAAGCCGAGGGCTTCGTCAGTCTGATTTGTGTGTCGAGGATTCCTTGTCTTACCATAATAAGGGTTAGACCAAATCTGAATCCCCAGTGTGTTTTTCAGTGCATTACCTAAGCTTCTTCTGAAGTTTCTGTTATATACAACCGTCGGCCGGCTGATAGGTTGACCGGTTTACGGATGCTTAGGCAATTTTATCACTTGTTATGACTCCGCGCTTGTCGGCGAGGGGCTTAAAATGCTCCTAAATTTAACCTAAAGTGTTAATCGACAGCTCTTACTCAACTTTTTAGATTAAAAAATGTTTTTAAATCTAAAGAATATTAATTTTGTCATCCACCCTAAATATCCTATCTGCCCTATGAGCCGCCTTGAAAAAACTATCCTTTTCCCCATCCTCCTCGGTGTCATATTTCTCGGAGCGTGTTCCAACAATCTTTGGGACGAGGTGCCGACCCCGATAGCTTCCTTTATAGAGCAATACTTCCCCGGCAGCGGTGTGAAAGAATTCAGCGAGACAGATACTTCATACAGAGTGAAAATCAACAACGGCGCCACTCTTGTGTTTGACAGCGAATATGGCTGGACTTCAATCATCGGCAACGGCGTCCATCTGCCAGAGGTGCTCATCTACGACAAGCTCCCGCCCGCGCTTTTCAACTACCTTCAGGGCATGGAGCAGCAGAACTCTGTCTATGCGATGAGCCGCGACAAGGCATACTACAAGCTGACGATGGAAGACACCGTCATAACCTATGATATCGCTACGGGGAAAATCACTTATCCCGACGGCAAGACGGTCGAATCATAGTCTCCGGCGCCGTGGATTCCCGCAATTTATGAGGTCAGATAAACTGGCCGGCGAGGACTATGGCTATAAGCACGGGAGCCACCCATTTTACGATAAAGGCAATCAGTCCGAACACGTGTGATGTAAGGGTCCCGTTGTTCGTGAGCTCGTTGCGGAAGAATGAGCGCGGGGCTACCCAGCCCATATAGATGCAGAGCAGGATTCCGCCGACTGGGAGCATGATGTTTGTGGCCACAGTGTCGAGGAAGTCAAAGATGGTGAGGCCGCAGATTGTGAAGTTACTCCAGGGGCCGACAGAGAGCGAACAGATTGAACTGAGCAGAAGAAGGGGGAGCACTACGGTCACCACGGCCCTCTTTCTTGACATGCCGAAGCGACACTCCATAAAGGCTACCGAAACCTCGGCCAGCGAGATTGTGGAGGTGAAGGCCGCAACTGACAGCAGCAGGAAGAAGAGAGACGACCAGAACTGTGTCCCGCCCATTTGGGCGAAGATTTCAGGCAGAGTGATGAACACGAGCGCCGAGCCTGCGAGATTGTGGTCGGCGAGGCCGAATGTCATGACGGCGGGGAAGATTATCAGGCCCATCAGGATTGCCGTCCCAAGGTCGAGGAGCGATACGGTCACAGCCGTGCGTGTCAGCTTGGTGTCGGCGGGATAATAGCTTGAATATGTCACGAGGATACCCATCGCGAGGCTGAGCGAGAAAAAGGCCTGTCCGAGAGCGTTGACTACAGTCTTGGGCGTCACGGCCGAGAAATCAGGGTTAAGGAAGAACTCTATGCCCTCGGCAGCCTTGGGGAGAGTCAGCGAGACGCCGCAGAAAATCACAAGCAGGAGGAAGAGTATCGGCATCATGATGTTTGACATCTTCTCTATGCCTTTCTGCACACCCTTGAGCAGAACGAAACGATTGGCGAAAATCATAATAGCCGTCATCACGAGCGGACGGTAGGTGCCGGTGATGTATGAGGCCATCTTTTCGCTGAAGAGCTGCTCCTCGCCGTCGATTGTCGCGAGGCTGCCTCCGGCCGAATCACTTGCATAGAGGTTGCCCGTGACGGACTGGACGAGATATTCGAGAGTCCACCCCGACACGACCATGTAGAACGACAGGATGAGATATGAGGCGAGTATGGCGAGCGCTCCGACGAGCCACCAGCCCTTCTTGCCGGGAGTCACGTTGCGGAAGGCTCCAGTCGCGTCGGAGTTGCCTCCGCGTCCGAGCGAGAATTCGGCGGTCATCACGGGGATGCCGAGGAGAAACACGCAGCCTATGTAAATCAAAAGAAAAACAGCGCCGCCGTTGGCCTGGGTTTCGGCCGGGAAGCGCCACACGTTGCCGAGCCCTACCGCCGAACCGACAGTCGCGGCGATAAGACCGATTTTAGAACCGAATTTTACTTTCTGAGACATCTGTCGTTTATATGTACATTTGCATTTAAACTTATACCGGCTGCTGTCTGCTATCTTCTGCGGTCAGCAAGCCTTTCTGTGTCCGGCTCAGATTGTCAGGCCGGCGGGTAGGGTAGGTGTCGTCACGACATTGCAAACCCCTGCTCGGTCGGGTATCTCATTTATCCGAATTTAGAGATTTTCCGGAGTAGGGGTTCGTTGAGTATCTTGATTTTGCGGCCGTCGACCACAATGATTTTTTCTCGCCGAAGGTCGAGAGAGTGCGGATGGCGTTGGAGGTCGTCATGTTGGAGAGGTTGGCGAGATCCTCGCGGGCCATGTAGATTTTGAGCGTCATGTTGTCGTCTTCCTCATAGCCGTAGTTGTCAAGGAGCACGATGAGCGCTTCGGCAAGACGGCCGCGGATGTGCTTTTGGGTGAGATTGACAATTTTGGTGTCGGAATTGCCGAGGTTGCGCGAGAGCTCATGGATGAAAAACATAGCAAGACGGTTGTTTTTGCTGATCATCTCCTCGACAAGGCTCATCGGGAGGGTTCCGAGCACGGATTCCTCAAGGGTAGCGGCGCTCGACACATAGTGTTCCCTCGCGAAAAATGCACGGTAGCCGAAATACTGTCCGGGGTTTATGAGACGAAGAATCTGGACACGCCCTCCGACGCCGTCCTTATATTTCTTTACCTTGCCTTCGATGAGTACCCAGAGAAATTCAGGCTCCTCTTTTTCGGCATAGATAATCTTGTTTTTCTTGTAGTGATGGATTGTAAAATTATCAATCAGCAGACGTTTCTCTTCGTTGGTAAGAAGCATCCAGATTTCCGTCAGTTCCTCGGTAATAATCTTGTCGATAGTATCTTTTATCATGAGCCGTGCCGTGCAACTATGTTATATAGCATGCAAATTTACCAACTAAAATTGACAAGAATCTTTTTGTCGGGTTAAAAATTCTTAAATCGCTGAAAGAGCACTATATCTGTCATTTTCTGCGGCTTCAGGGAGGCCCGGCCACTGCCGTTTATGCGGAATCAGGCGGCTTTTGTGTCGACGAGACGCCTGATTCCGCCAGAGTATGAAAAAGTTTTATTTACGGTTGTAGAACTGTAGCACGCGGTTGCGGAGGATGAGTTCGTATTTGGCCTGGACCTGCTGGGCGAGGGTGGTGATGTAGTTTGACTGGGCCTGTTCCCACTCGGTGGCGTTGGCCTTGCCGTAGGTATATTTCTCGGTCATGGCGTCGAGGGCGGCTTTGGCTGCGGTGACGGCAGTCTTTCCGGCCTCATATTTCTTTTCGGCGCCGAGAGCCTGCTGATAGGCGAGACGGATTGATTTGTGGAGCTCGCTCTCACGCTGCTGGAGCTGAAGCTGGGCGTTAAGTTTGCGCACCTTGGCCTGACGCACCTGATTGCGGGTGTTGAAGCCGTCAAAGATGGGCACGGAGAGCGAAAATCCGAGGTTTTTCGAGAAATTGTCGCGCATCTGCGAGCCGAATGACTTGCTCTTGTCGCCCGAGACGGTGTAGTAGCTGCTGCCGAGTCCGGCGCTGAAACTAACGGTCGGGATATAGCCGGTCTTCGCCACCGAGATTCCTTGGTCGGCGAGTCTGATGTTCTCGCGGGCGGCGAGGAGGGCGGGGTAGTTGGCGAGGGCGTTGCTGTAGACCTCCTCGGCGCTGAGGAGCGCCATGCTCTCGTCGTCGATGGTCTCCACGTCGAAGCCTGTGATGTCGTCGAGCTCAAGGAGTTTCGCAAGCTCGATTTTCGATGTCTCGAGGTCGTTTTCGGAGTTCACGACCTGCACCTCGTTCTGAGCCACCTGAGCCTCGGCCTGAATGACGTCGACCTCGGGGACTTTCCCGCCTTCGAGAAGTATGCGCTGGCGTTCAAGTTGCACGTTTGACAGGCGTAGCTGCTCGCGGCTGACCTCAAGAAGCTCCTTGTTGAAAAGCACCTGGAGATATGAGGTGATGATGCTCAGGCGCACTTCGTCGCGGGTCGCCTCCATCTGCTTTTCGAGCATCGAGAGATTAGTGCGGCTGTAGCGGAGCTGGCGGATGTTGCGCAGGCCCTGGAAAATCGGGAGCGACATGCGGGCGTTCCACGAGAACATCGAAGTGTTGCGGTTGGCGTAGGTGTTGGCAGCGGTCAGACCGCGGCCGAAGTCCCAGTTCTGACCGGCGCCTGCCGAGAGCTGCGGGAGGAAGGCGTCTTTCGCCTCTGTCACCGAAAGCTCGCCGCCCATGCGGTTGATTTCGGCAGAGCGTATGTTGAGATTGTGCTCCATCGCATAGCTGATGCAGCTGTCGAGGCTCCAGGTGCCTGCTGCGGCCGCGTTTGCCATTCCCAAGGCGAGGAGCGGGAGTATGATGCGTTTCATATATGTCTTTTCAGCTTGTGACACGGTTTATTTCTTTACGGCAGAGCCTCTGAGTCTGGCGCTTTTGTCAATGCCTCCGTTGACCTGGATGTTGATGCCGTCCGATGTTCCGGTAGCGATTGCCTTGCGCTCGAATTTCTGCTGGGGGAGGCTGTCAGTGAGGACATAGACAAAGGTGCTGTCACCCTTCCATTCGATTACGCTCTCGGGGATGGTGAGCACATTGTCGGCTTTGCTGAGGCTGACGGTGGCGTTGGCGCTGTAGCCGGCGCGCAGCTTCTCGCCCTCGGGCACCTTGATGGCGGCTTTGATCTCAAATGTGTTGGCGCCGTTGGTCTCGACGCCCTTGGGCGCGATGAGCTCGATGACGGCGTCGAGATGGAGGTCGGGGAGCGCGCCGATGGCAATCTCCATGGGCTGTCCGACGGAGAGGAGGCCCACCTCGGTCTCGTCGACCTTGCCTTTGAATATCAGGTTGTTCATGTCGGCCACGGTGGCGATGGTGGTGCCGTCGTTCATGGTGTTGGCCTGGATTACAGAGCTGCCGACCTTGACGGGCACGTCGAGCACAAGGCCTGTGATTGTGGCGCGCACCAGGGTGTTGCTCTCCTTGGCGTTGGTTTTGGAGACACCCTCCTTGACGATGGAGTAGGCATCCTGAGCGGCGTTGAGCTCAGCCTTGGCCTGTGCGAGCGCGGTCGAGGTGTTTTCATACTCCTCGCGGCTGATTACTTTCTTGTCAAAGAGAAGCTGGTTGCGCTCATGTTTCACGCGGGCGTCCTCAAGGCTGATTTTGGCCGTCTCCACGCGTGAGAGAGCTGACGAAAGCTGACCTTCGTCGGGGACAATCTTGATTTTGGCCACGATGTCGCCGGCCTGCACCATGTCGCCTTCCTCGACGTTGATTTCCGAGATGATGCCTGATACCTGGGGCTTGATTTCGATTTCGTCGCGGGGCTCGATTTTGCCGGTGAGCACAGTGTTGCGCTCGATGGTGCCGGTCGTCGGACTGACAAGCTCAAAGACTTCGGCTTCGGGACGCGATTTCATGAAAAGATACACAAATGTCCCGACGAAAATCGCGGCGATGACACACCACATGAAAATCCGCAAAAATTTTTTCATTGTTTCTTATATGATTACGTTGATTATTGACTGATTATAAACTTCAAACTCTAAACTCTATACTTTCAACTCTATACTCTATACTTCCAACCTCTATATTTCAAAAACCACCATCCTACTTGTCATTAAGCGCCTCGATAGGCTTGATTTTCATTGCCTTGATAGCAGGGATGAGTCCGGCGGCAGTGCCGAGGATAAGGAAAGTCGAGAGAATGTAGATTGCCTGCATGAATGTGAGCTGGAAAGCCACGACCCCGCGCTCGTCGGCGAATATGTGTTCCGCTCCGGCGAGGACGATGATGGCGAAACTGATGCCCGCGATTCCGGCGATTGTCGTCAGCACCATGCTTTCGGATAGAATCTGAATGATGATGTCGCGCGGCTTTGCGCCGATGGCGCGGCGGATGCCGATTTCGTGAGTTCGCTCGCGGACTATAATCCACATGATATTGCCCACGCCGATAATGCCCGAGAGCAGGGTTCCGGCGCCGACGATAAGCGCGAGGAGCGTGATGCCGAGAAACACATTGTCGAGCATCTTGAACTTTTCAGACACATCGAAGTAGTGGATGACGCCTTCGTCATCGGGGGCGACAGGGTGATTGCGGGATATCAGACGGCGGACAGTCTTCTCGTAATCGCCGGGAGCATATCCGCTCTTCATGGTCATCATGAACATGCCGACCTTCTTGCCGAGATTATAGTTGGCGCGCATCGAATTGTAGGGGATGATGACCGACTCGTCAAGCTCGGCTCCCATGCTGATTTCCGAGGTCTGCCCGGCGATGCCGACAACCTTATAATATATGCCGTTGAGCGAGATTTCCTTGCCGATGCCCGATTCGCCGCGAAAAGCTCGTCGGCCGCTTTCTTGCCGACCACGCAGACCTTGCGCGAGCGGGTATTGTCGGCCTCGTTGATGAAGCGGCCCTCATAGATTTTGGGGACGAATATCTTGTCGTAGTCGCTTTCGACGCCGGTCAGCATCACGTTTGAGCTCTTCTGCCCGTAGAGGGCCTTTGCCCAGAGGTTGTTGACTGACGAGGAGCTTTCTATCTCGGGAATGGCACGGCGGATGTTGATGACATCCTGAAGATTCAGCTCAGTGACCATGCCTTTGTTGAAGCCTGCGTAGGGTTTGGTCGTGCGGCCGGGGAACACGATGGCCACGTTCGTAGCGAAGCCCTCGAAATTGCGGCTCATGAATTGCTTCAGGCCGTCGGCGCCACCGATCAGCAGGGCCAGTATGGCCGTGCCCCAGAATATGCCGAATCCGGTCATGAAGGTGCGCGTCTTGTTCTGCGACAGTGTCGCACCTATCTCGCGCCAGTTGTCTATGTCGAATATTGGATTTTTCATTGCTTTCAGTCCGTGTTATTCGTCGCGCAGAGCTTCGACAGGTTTGATTTTAAGGGATTTCATCGCCGGGAAAAGTCCTGCGAAAGCTCCCGCCACGATGAGCACGAGCGTCACCTGAATGGCGATGGCTATGTCGACAGTCGGGTCCTTTATCGGTGAGTTGCCGTTTTCGAGAAGCATGGCTATGCCTTGGGCCGTAAGCATGCCGAGGACGATGCCGATGTAGCCGAACAGAGTTGTGATTGCCACACTTTCGAGTATGATCTGGCGGAGGATGCTGCGCGGCTTAGCGCCGATTGCGCGGCGGACACCGATTTCATGAGTGCGCTCGCGCACGGACACAAACATGATGTTGCTGACTCCGACTATGCCCGAGAGCATCGTCAGCAGGCCGATAATCCAGACAGCCATGCCGATGGCTCCCATCGCGGTCGATGTGCGCATGTAGTCGGAGAATCTGTTCCATATCCACAGCGCGCCCTTGTCATCTTCCGAAAATGTGTGCTGGCGTCCGAGAGTGGAGCGGAAACGCTCCTCGGCGGCATCGCTTTCTTCGATGCTGGTGACGTTCTTGAGCTTGACGGTGATGTTGTCGACCTTGTCTGATTCTCCGCTCATGGCGCGGGCGGTGGTGTAGGGGATGAACACGTCGCGCCGCCATTCCTGCTTGTAGGTCCCTACGACTTTAAACGACAGGTCGTTGATTCTCACGAGCTGCCCGACGGGTTCTTTCTGGTCGAAAAGGGTCCGGGCCGATTCTTCGTGAATCACAGCCACTCGCCGCTGCTGGTTGATGTCGTTCTGATTGATGAAGCGTCCGCTCACCATGTCGACACCGCTGTTGCGCTGCTCGGCGGGGAAGACTCCCTTGTAGCCTCCGGTCAGATAGTCTTTTGAGCTCGTAATCTTTGCGGAGTCGCTTGAGACCTGAGCCGAGATTTCCTTGCTGATGTCGGCGTTCTGCGAGGCGAGCACTGACATGTCGGCATCTTTCAGCCTGACGCGGCGGCTCTCTTTGAGACCTTTGTAGGCTTTCTCGGCATAGCCGCCGCGGATTGAGACGGTCTCGGTGTCGCGCTGCCCGAACATTGACTCCATGCCGTTGACAAGTCCGCGCGACACGCTCAGCAGCACGATGAGCAGGAAGATGCCCCACGACACGGCAAAGCCTGTCAGCGCGGTGCGCAGCTTGTTGTTGCGCAGAGTCGCCATTATTTCACTTGCTAAATCAAACATAGGGCTATCAGACTATACGACCGTCGACAATACGGATAATTCTGTTGGTCTGCTCGCCGACGCCGGGGTCGTGGGTGACTATCACGATGGTCATGCCCTCGGCGTTGAGGTCGCGGAACACCTGCATCACCTCCTTGGAGGTCTTGGAGTCGAGCGCGCCGGTAGGCTCGTCGGCAAGGATTATCGAGGGATTGGTGATGAGGGCGCGGGCTATGGCCACACGCTGCTTCTGACCGCCCGACAGCTCGCTCGGCAGATGGGTGGCGCGGTCGGCCATGCCCATGCGCTCGAGCTGTTCCATGGCCATTGGTTGCGCTTGCGGCGCGAGATCCGCGATAGAACAAGGGCAGCGCCACATTTTCGAGCGCGTTCTTATAGTTGATGAGGTTGAACGACTGGAACACGAAGCCTATCATGTAGTTGCGCAGGTCGGCGGCCTTGTTCTCGGTGAGGTTCTTGATGAGGGTGCCGTCGAGATAATACTCGCCCGAGTCGTAGTTGTCGAGGATGCCGAGGATGTTGAGCAATGTCGATTTGCCCGAGCCGGACGCGCCCATGATGGAGACCAGCTCGCCCTTGTCTATGGTGAGGTTGATATCCTTGAGCACATGCAGGGGCACCACTCCGGGATATGACTTGTTTATGTCTTTGAGACTGATAATCATAATAGTTGAAACATAAAACCGGCGCGACCTGCGCCGTTGACGTTAATCATTTTATACTTGTTAGACGCAAAAATATCGAAATAGTTACAGTAGAACCTAAAAAAAATCATTAAAATAAAATAATAACGTAAAAATAAACGAATAATTCCTGATAAAGCCATACAATACATAATAAAACGGACAAACAGTATCACCGTTTGTCCGTTTTATTATGTATTGTGAAATTTTTATTTGGAGAATAATCCGAAAGTATGTTTCCAAGCAATAGAAACGTATAAGCCAGAGAAATTTTTGCCATCCTGCATGTATTTTACGGACATATACCTTTTTCTATTTACTGTACCACTTTTTTCAATAGTTTTTTCTACATTGGAGAAGCCATTAGTGAGGTCAAAACCAACTCTAGCTTCAAGATATGAATTGTTGGTGGTGCGCCATGACATACCGATTGCAGGTCTTACGAACAGGCCACCGGCTGATGGTCTGAAATTAGAGCCAGAGTCGTTGTTAATCTGATAATAAGGGCCAAACTGATTGCGATAGGTTCCGAAGTTTATTCGGTATCCAAAATCAACTGATGCCATAGGAGAAAATTTTCTGTCGTTAAATCGGTATTGACCTCGTACGAAGATTTTTATTGCTTCTCTCTCGTCATCAGTAGAGTATCCTTCAGAGGTATAAACTACATCACCATTTGCTCCTGATTCCGAGTAATATTTAGTTTCCGGAGATTTTACGTCGAAAGAACTTAGTCCATATCCTAGCCCTAGACCGAAACTCCATAAAGGTGACCATTTATAGCCTAAAAATAAATCACATCCCCAGTCTGTAATTCCAGCCGCTCCTAATCCGAAGTCGAAGCCATTATCGCGTGTAGGTATTATTACTTTTGCTTTTTGGGGTGAATTCGGGTCCCGATTTAGATTAAGATTCCAAGCGGCTTTGAATGTAATGGCACCGCTTCCGCCTCCTCCTTTCGTAGCGACATAATGCTGATAGCCTATTGATAAGTCAAGGTCGGATTTACGTGATAGAGGAATTCTTATGCCAGGCATTATTGAAAACATTACATAATTCGGAACTTCTACTGTTTGACGTTTTTTGCCCGAACCGATAGTGATATCATCTGCCGTATTGAAAATATATCCTAACTGGATGTCCGCGAAAGGAGTTATATTTGTAGAAGTCAGAGGCAAGTAAGCTTTCATATCAGCATATAACGGAATCAAGACTTTGCTGCCTTCGCTTGTTGGTATTTGAACTCCGGAACCTAGACCAAAGGAAAAATTTTGTGTAAAACGTTTGGTCACCATCAGGTCAATTGGGAAAGTTCCACCACCTCCTTTGGTGGCAATGTTGTAGCCACTACCAATGCTGAGGTTAAATCCACGATAGTTATTGCGATTGTCTGAATTTTTATAGTTGCCGTCGGTTTCCTTGGCAATTTTTTCGACTTCGTCCATTGTATAGACAAAGATGTTACCGTCTCTTGTCTGAATCTTCAACGATTTCCCGGGAATTTCTTCGATTATTTCTCCCTTGATAATGCTACCGTTTTTTAGATAGATTGTTTCGATAGCTGCAAGTGCATAGTTGACTGACAAAACTATGCAACATGCAAGTAGGACTAAACGTCTCATAAATGTGATAAAATAAAATGGTTTTACAGCAGCCTGCCCCTACTGCCGTGGCGATTTTAGAACTATCATAAATGCGAAGACGTGGGCAATGTTTACTGTTTATCAAGTTCAAGGTATCGCCAAACACCTATGGAGAAATAAACAGTCCACCCCACGCCATGTCGATATATGTCGACCCCACGCTAATTTGGGGTGGATATATAGCGCACGCATGAAGCGTTTTGACTGCCATCCTTCTCCTAATATTTGGCGATTTTAGAACTTGGGATTAAGCAAAAACGCTCGCAAAATTTAATGTCTGACTTTTCAGACTTTGCAAATTTAGAAATATTTATGCGAAATGCCAAGTGTTATGGGAACTTTTCGTTTATCAGTTTTAATTTATGAAAGCTATATGTGTTTATGCATGCTTGGAAAAGTGAAAAATTCCTATCTTTGTAGTTCAATAAAAATTGGTGTTATGAAATTCGTATCCTGGAATGTCAATGGCCTGCGCGCTGTGTGCGCCAAAGGCTTTGACGATATATTTGCGTCGCTTGACGCCGATTTTGTCTGCCTGCAGGAGACAAAACTGAGCCCCGGAGCCCTTGAACTTGAATTCGAGGGTTACAGTTCCTACTGGAATCTCGCCGACCGGAAGGGCTATTCCGGCACCTGCATCTATACCCGCCGCAAACCTCTCTCCGTGACCTACGGAATCGGGGTCGACGAGCATGACCATGAGGGGCGTGTGATTACCCTCGACATGGGCGATTTCTATCTCGTCAACGTCTACACTCCCAATTCGCAGGGTGAGCTCGCCCGTCTGCCGTACCGTATGGTGTGGGAGGAGGCCTTCCGCGCCTATCTCGCGAAGCTCGACGCAGAGAAGCCTGTGATTGTGTGTGGCGACATGAATGTGGCTCACAAGGAAATCGACCTCAAGAACCCGAAGACCAACCGCCGCAACGCGGGCTTCACCGACGAGGAGCGCGGCGAGTTTACAAAACTCCTCGAGCAGGGCTTTGTAGACACGTTCAGGGCCATTCATCCCGACATGACCGATGCCTATACATGGTGGAGCTACCGGGCGCGTGCCCGCGAGAAGAACGTCGGGTGGCGTATCGACTACTTCCTTATCAGCTCGCGCATGCTCCCGCATCTGGCCGACGCCAATATCCGCGCCGACATCCTCGGCTCCGACCACTGCCCCGTGGAGCTGTATCTCAACGACTGATAATTTTTGTGATGCCTGATTGAACAAGGCACAAGAGGACAGGATAGAACAAGAG
>JAAGKN010000572.1_pt1 | contig 73345 bp, 64 predicted proteins | sample 6206371 | NCBI WGS metagenome assembly JAAGKN01 (sample SAMN11533720, study PRJNA540317) | gut metagenome | isolation source: fecal pellets from male and female animal of same cohort | host: Peromyscus leucopus | place: USA:CA | collected 2017 | reverse complement strand
CGCTACAAAGGTCTTGGTGAGATGAGCGCGGAGGAACTTCGCGACACCACCATGGATCCCGAACAGCGTCTGCTCAAGCAGGTGACAATCAGCGATGCCGTCGAAGCTGACCGAATCTTCTCCATGCTTATGGGCGAGGATGTAGGCCCGCGTCGCGATTTCATCGAATCCAACGCCAACTACGCAAATATCGACGCATAAGCCGTTATTTACGTGCTTTTTATCTACTAATCTCATACAAGACACCATATGGCAAAATCATCAAAACCTGCATCGGCATCAAGAAGTGGATGCGCCCTCGAGAAGAAGGTGGAAGACTTCGTCATGCAGCAGAAAAACAACACATATAATTATAAGCAGGTAGCTCATGCGATTGGAGCAAAAACAGCGACGCAGCAGCGCAACATTGCCTTGCAACTCGTTGAAATGGCTTTCAATGGAGCTATTATTGAAGTCTCTCCCGGCAAGTATAAGTCGCCTCAGAGAGGCAATGAGGCCACAGGTGTCTTCGTACGAAGAAGCAACGGCAAGAACTCTGTTGTCACTGACACTGACGGCGAAACCATCTTCGTGGCAGAGCGCAATTCGATGCGCGCTCTCAATGGCGATCGTGTAAGGGTTAATATTGCGGCTCACCGTCGCGGCACCGAACCCGAGGCCGAGGTGATCGAGATTATCGAAAAGAAGGAGCAGACCTTCATCGGCACTCTCAAGGTGGACCGCCATTTCGGCTATCTGCTTACCGATTCGAAGTTTCTTGCGTCGGATATATTTATCCCCAAAGCCAAGCTTAAGGGCGGCAAGACTGGCGACAAGGCCGTTGTCCGCATTGTAGGGTGGAAGGAAGACAGCAAGAACCCGAGCGGCGAAGTGGTTGACATTCTTGGCAAGGCAGGTGAGAACAACACTGAGATTCATGCTATCCTTGCCGAGTTCGGACTCCCGTATAAGTATCCGGCCTCGGTTGAGAAAGCTGCCGACAAGATTGATGCAGGCATCACGGATGAAGTCATAGCTCAGCGTATCGACATGCGCGACGTTCTTACTTTTACCATTGACCCTGCTGACGCCAAGGACTTTGACGACGCTCTTTCATTCCGCAAGCTCTCCGACGGCACTTTTGAAGTCGGCGTCCATATCGCGGATGTAACACACTATGTCAAGCCCGATACTATAATTGACCGTGAGGCTCAGGATCGAGCAACGTCGGTCTACCTTGTCGACCGCGTTGTCCCGATGCTTCCCGAGCATCTCTGCAACGGAATCTGCTCTTTGCGTCCCGACGAGGAAAAGCTCGCTTTTTCTGTTATTTTCAAAATGGATAGCGAAGCGAAGGTGTTGAGTTCGAAGATTGCGCGTACTGTCATTAAATCCAACCGCCGCTTCTCCTATGAGGAAGCCCAGCATGTGATTGAGACAGGGCAGGGCGACTGCGTCGAAGAGATTCAGACTCTTGACAAACTTGCCAAAATTCTCCGCAGCCAGAGATATGACAATGGCTCGGTTGAGTTTGACCGCGCGGAGGTGAAGTTCAACATTGATGAGAACGGCAAGCCTCTGGGTGTTTACTTCAAGGTGTCCAAGGATGCCAACAAGCTGATAGAGGAGTTCATGCTCCTTGCCAACCGTACGGTTGCCACTTTTGTCGGCAAGCCTCAGGGAAAGAAAAAGGCGAAGGCCTTTGTATATCGTGTTCACGATGTTCCCGACCCGTCCCGTCTGGCTGACCTTGCGGCTATTGCACGTACGTTCGGCTATAAGATAAAGTCATCCGGCTCAGCCAAGGAGATTAACCGTTCCATCAACAAGATGCTGAAGGAAGTCAAGGGTCGCGGCGAGGAAAACTATCTGTCCACGCTTGCCATCCGCTCAATGGCCAAGGCTGTATATACCACCGACAACATCGGCCACTATGGTCTTGGCTTTGAGTATTATACGCATTTCACCTCGCCAATTCGCCGTTTCCCCGACATGATGGTTCACCGTCTGCTCGAGAGGTATATGGCCGGCGGCAGAAGCGTGAATCTGCAGAAACTCGAAGACCAGTGCAAGCATTCGAGCGAAATGGAGCAGCTCGCCGCAAACGCAGAGCGTGCCTCAATCAAATACAAGCAGGTCGAGTACATGCAGGATCATCTCGGCGAGACATTCTCGGGCATCATCTCGGGTGTCACCGAATGGGGCCTGTATGTCGAACTGAACGACAATCTCTGTGAGGGTCTCGTGCCGATGCGCGACCTCGCCGATGATTTCTATGACTTTGACGAGAAAAACCATTGTCTCGTGGGTCGCCGCCACAACCATCGTTATCGTCTTGGTGATAACGTTGACATCAAGGTGGCAAGAGCTGACCTCGAGAAGAAACAGCTCGACTTCATTCTGCTTGACGACAAGGGCAACGCTCTTCGTAAAGAGGACGATATGGGCAAGAAGGTCTCTGTAGCCGAAGCTCTGAATGAAAAGCCCGGTAAAAAGAAACGCCGTCGCAGATAACTAATCTCATACTTCCTCAGATAAAAGATTAAGCCATGAAGGAATTCAACGAATATCTCTCAATGGTCAATGAGGCCATTGCCAATCTTAAACTTCCCGGAAAGCCGGCAGGACTTTATGACCCTATCCGTTACACTCTCGAAGGTGGCGGCAAGCGTCTTCGCCCCGTTCTGGCTCTTGCAGCATGCGATGCAATGGGCGGCAATCCGATGTCGGCCATACATCAGGCCATAGCCATAGAGATGTTCCATAACTTCACGCTTCTTCATGATGATGTCATGGATAATGCCGATGTCAGACGAGGTCGTCCGACTGTACACAAGAAATGGAATGAAGAGACTGCAATCCTTTCGGGCGACGCCATGCTGACAACAGCCACCATGCTTCTGGCTATAAAAGCAGGGGAGAATCTTCCTCAGGCTCTTGAGCTGTTCAATGGCACTGCCATGAATATCTACGAGGGTCAGCAGTATGACATGGATTTCGAGAATCGCCTTGATGTCACTGTCGAGGAATATATGGAGATGATTCGCCTGAAAACTTCGGTGCTGCTCGGATGTGCATGCGGAATGGGTGCAATGATGGCAGGAGCTTCTTTTGAGTCTCAGGTTCAGTTCTTCAATTACGGCGTCAACCTCGGCCTTGCCTTCCAGCTCCAGGATGATTTTCTTGATACCTATGGCAATCCCGAGACATTCGGCAAGGCTATCGGAGGTGACATTCTGAACGATAAGAAGACCTGGCTGCTGATTATGGCTATGCAGGAAGATACGACAGGCGAAATCAAATCGCTCATCGGTGATAACAGTAATCCTGCTGAAAAAATCGAGAAAGTTAGAGCTGTCTATGACCGTCTCGGTCTGCCTGACAGAATCCACGAGCTTATCCGTGCATATATCGACACGGCAATCAGTTGCCTCGACACGCTTGACATTATGCCTGATGCTCGGGCATTCTTCATTGAACTCGCCCTCAAGTCCGCTACACGCGACAAGTAACGGCCCTTTTGGCTTATCATTGTTGAGACAGCATGCTGATTGACACACATACTCATTTATATCTCGACGAATTTCTTCCCGATAAACAGGAGGCCGTTAATCGTGCCTTTTCGGCCGGAGTCGGCAAGCTGGTTTTCCCAAACGTTGATCTCTCGACCGTAGGGCAGATGAAAGCACTGCATGCTTACTTTCCGGACAGGACATTCATGGCAATGGGCCTTCATCCGACTGAGGTCAACGATTCATGGACGACTGCTTTGGCGGAAATTGAATCCGAATTGAAAACCAAGCGCCAAGACTATGTTGCCGTTGGCGAAATAGGGATTGATTTATATTGGGACAAGACATTTGCCCGAGAGCAGGCAGAAGTGTTTAAACGACAGTGCGAATGGGCTGTCGAGTATGATATCCCTGTTATAATCCATTGTCGTGAGGGGCTTGACTTGGCCCTTGAGATTCTCGACAGCCTCGAAAAAAAGCCCCGGGGAGTATTCCATAGTTTTGGCGGCAAGCCGGAGGATGTGGCAAAAGTACGCCGTTGTGGCGATTTTTATTTCGGAATCAATGGAATAGTAACCTTCAAGAATGCCGCACTGCAGCCCACGGTCGAAGCTATCGGACTTAATCGGATAGTGCTTGAAACGGATTCACCGTATCTTGCTCCTGTGCCGTACAGGGGTAAGCGCAACGAAAGCGCCTATATTATTAATATTGCAAATAGAATCGCTGAAATCCTGAAGCTCCCGCTTGATGTTGTAGAAGCCAAGACAACGGCTAATGCGGAAACTCTGTTCTCAATCTGATTGCTGCCAATAATTTACCTTATATCACATTCTTAATGTCACCCCTCAGATTATTGAATATTATCGCACTGACTCTGTCTCTTGTATGCCCGTCTGTCGGGTTGGCTCAGGATTTCTACTGGGTGCAGGTGAGGATTCCTGTTGCCTGCATTCGTGACGGGAAGGGACATTCAACCGAGATGACCTCTCAGGCAATACTCGGCACTCCGCTTAAAGTGTTTGAGCGCGACGGCGAGTGGCTGAAAATTCAGTCGCCCGACGGTTATGAGGGCTATATGAATGTTTCGAGTGTGACAGAGAAGACTGAGGAAGAAATGGCCCGGTGGCGCAAATCCGAAAGATATGTCTCCGTCTCGTTGCCCGAAGTCAAGCTCTACGCAACCCCTGAGTTTGGCTCAGTTCCTCGCAATGTGGTGAGTGAGCTTGTCATGAGTTCAGTGCTTGAAGGCTCTCTGCTCAATGATTCGGTCTTGAAGCTTACCACTCCTGACGGACGCCTTGGCTATGCGCATGCGGCCTCTTTTAAAGAAATTTCCGATTGGGCCGCAACAACACTTAATATGGATTCAGTTGTTGATATGGCTTATGAGCTGATGGGTACCCCTTATCTTTGGGGCGCATGCTCAACCAAGTCGGTAGATTGTTCCGGTCTTGTCAGAGTTTGCTATCTCGCCCACGGAACGCTGACGCTTCGTGACGCCCGTCAGCAGATTGAGATAGGGCAGAGGATAGAGCCGGAGAATCCTGACGGTCTTCGTCGCGGTGATTTGCTTTTCTTCTCAAATACTCCCGACGGTCGTATCTCGCACGTCGCTATTTATGACACTGATAAGAAATACATCCATTCATCCGGACTTGTAAAGACCAATTTCATGCTCCCTGACGATCCCGATTTCAGCAAGCGTTTTTATCGTGGTGCAAGCAGAATCGAAGGCATGGAAGGCACGGAAGGGATTATCAAAATGATTAATCATCCATGGTATTTCAATATCAACAGATAGGACTCTTTATAAATTAGCCGGGCTTATCGTATTAAAAGCTTATGTACGTTCTCAATACAACTTTTCATGTCCATAAAAGCGTCGAAGAGGCGTTTATTCTTTGGATAAAAAAGGATTACATTCATTCCGCTGTCTGCAGCGGAGTATTCTGTCAGCCCTCTTTGCTCAGACTTATGCTTGAGGTCCAGGAGGACTCCTCAAGTTTTGCCCTCGGTTTGAAAGCTGATGACATGGATGCCGCAGCTTTATGGCACGACAATGCCGGTGCCGAACTCCGTCGCAAGCTCTATGACCGCTTCGGAGATAAAGTCGTGTTTTTCACTACATGCATGGAGGAGCTTGATGCGCAATGAGTCAAAACAGCGGACACGACAAGATTATTATCGGAATTGACCCCGGCACAAATGTGATGGGCTACGGCATTCTTGGCATTTCCGGGAAAACTCCTGAGCTTATTGCTCTGGGTGTCGTCAAGCTGAATAAGTTTGACAGCCACTACTTGCGCCTGCTGCGGATTCATGAGCGTGTGATCGGATTGGTAGAGCAGTACCTGCCCGATGAGATGGCCATCGAGGCACCCTTTTTCGGCAAGAACGTGCAGTCGATGCTCAAGCTGGGCAGGGCGCAGGGCGTGGCCATGGCAGCTGCTCTTTCAAGAGATATCCCGATTACTGAATATGAGCCGCGAAAAATCAAAATGGCGATTACAGGCAACGGTGCTGCAAGCAAGGAGCAGGTCAGGGAAATGCTGCGTAGGATTCTGAAGATTCCCGACAGCAAGCTTGAGATAGAACTTGATGCAACCGACGCCCTCGCTGCCGCTCTGTGTCATCATTACGAATCCACACGACCGGTTGTTGCCGCAGGGCCGAAATCCTGGAAAGATTTTATAGCGAAGAATCCTGACAGAGTCAAGTGAATTTTCTTTTCAGTCCGCGCCATAGGAAACCGATGTGACGAACCACTGTCGGTATGACACCGTAGTAATAACACATTATTCTGAATCTTTCCCATAAAGAGGCGGCATGATTCGCCGTAGTCACTCCTTCGGCAAGGTAATCGATGATAACTCTGTCGATATACAGATTGCGGTGGGAGCGCTGAAGACAGCGGATACACCATTCATAATCTGCCGAAAACTTATAGCAGGTGTCGAAATTGTCAACAAGTTTGCGAAGCACTACAAAAGCCTGGTGGCACACCACCATTCCGTTTTTAAAACTGTCGAGCGTAAGAACTGACGGAGCTGTCAGATGTCTGTCGCCGATTCTTTTACGGTCGAAGCCGACAATCTGTGTCTGACCGTAAGCGATTCCGGGATAATCATTATCCATAACGGAATCGGCAATAAGCTGAAGTATTCCCGGGGAATGAAATGCGTCGCCCGCGTTCAAAAATATTACATAATCCCCCTTGGCTACGCCAAGCCCCTTGTTCATCGCGTCATAAATCCCCTTGTCAGGTTCGGAAATGAGTGTCATAGGCTCGATTCCGGAATTCCTTGCAATTTCAACGGTATTATCTGTCGAGGCGCCGTCGATGACGATATACTCATAAAGATGACAGGTCTGCTCCTTTACGCTCGCAAGCGTGGCGGGAATGGTTGACGCAGCATTATATGTCACGGTTATGATTGAAAACAGGGGATTCATATTTATTTATCAATTTTGTAGGAAACTCGGGAATTTGGAGCAGAAAAACTCCCGTTGCCGTGAAGCTGCGGGAGGTATGTGATTGACATGTCGGAAAAACGACATGAATGCTACACTAAAAGAACTGTTTTTCCGACAGATTACATGTCCTGAACGAGAGAGACGATAAGCTCCTTGCCGTCTTCTGATTCCTGGAAGTTAACCTTGCCTTCGCGAGCGAGCCAGCCGAGTGCTGCGAAAAGTTCCTTGTCATTCTTGATCTTAGCGTTTTTCTTGAGCTGCTTGGTTCCAAGAGCTTCAGCCTCATTAAGAGCTGCCCATACGCTGCCGGCGTTAATTCCGATTGTTTCAGTGTTCATTGTTTTTGTGATTTTAAATGAGTAACGCGGTTAATATAGAAATCGTTTGTTTATGCCTGATTTGTAGTATTTTTATGCTTTTACTAAATCATCATGTCGCAAATTTACGATTATTTTTAAAATTTAATTACTATTTTGCAAACAATTTTATCCCCATAAAAGTTCAAAAGGCGCCAATGTTTTAAACATCAGCGCCTTATCATTGAAAAATTCTAAAGCTTATTTTGCGTAGAGCAGATAAGAAGTGTATGGCTTCAACTCGCCTTGGATTTTGCCGTCTGCCACAGTAAAGGTCTGATTGTTAACCTTGTCTGTATACTCTCCGGCAGGTAAAGCGGTTTCCATTTCATTAATGCTCTGTTTTGAGCCGGAAATATTTATAAGGGCCACACCCTTGTTTCCTCTTTCAATCTCAATGACTGAACCATTGTCGTTTGCAGAGATTTTTTCGCCAAGGCCCTTCATGTCGCGGCGGAATTTATTGACGGCGACGACTTCGGGATGCTTGAATTCGTCATTGCCGCGGGCGCCGACTCTGTTGTTGCCCCAGTAGTTCTCACGTGTGCTTCCGGCGGGACGGCTGAAGAAGAGGGGAGTGCCGTTGCTGCGCGCTGTGAGGAACACCCATCCCATGCGTATCTGCTCGTCGGTGAGGCCTGCTGATTCATGCTCGTTGGCATAGGTGTCGTGCGACTCAACCCAGGTGACGAGGTGTTTGCCGTCAACAGGATGATGCCAGTTAAGAAGTGAGTCAGCCTTGAAATCCGACTTGCCGAGAACTTCGCGCAATGCATGGCCATATGCGCTTGCCGTCAGGTCCATATACTCTGCATATTCAGTCTCTTTTACGTTTTTATCCTGGAGTACTTCGCCATAGATGAAGAGTGAGTCGGCAGGTACGGCAAGTTTCAGACCTTTCACTTCTTCGCGACCTGTAGCTACATCCCAGAAATTGTTGCGCTCTGCCAGGCTGTCGAGAGGATCGGACGGGAGACCGATATGCTTTGCTGTGTCGTAGCGGAAGCCCTTCACGCCAAGACTCAGAAGATCATTAACATATGTAAGATAGTAGTGCTGGAAGTCGGGATTCTCGGTGTTCACGTCAGGCAGGCCACCCATCTTGCCGGTGGTGCACTGATAGCGGTCGTTATAGTCGATGATGTCCGTGAAGCCGTTGGCGTGAAACAGCTTCTCGTGTCCACCCACGGCATTGTCCAGATCGGGCAGCACCGCGGTATGGTCTACGGCGGTGTGGTTGGGCAGCACGTCCACGATCACCTTGACATTGTATTTTGCGGCGCTGTCCATCATGGCCTTGAACTGGTCGCGCGTGCCCAGCAGATAATTGCCGATCTTCCAGTCGGTGGGCTGATAATAATAATACCACTTGCCCTTCACCGAGTCGCCCGGCTGCGAGTAGAGGGCCATGCCTCCGTCCTCGCCCACGAAACATGTATTGGCGGGCGATGTCTGCACGTATGCATAGCCGGCGTCGGCTATATCCTTCATGTTGGCGGCGATGGTGTCAAATGACCATGACCAAGCGTGAAGTATCACATCATTGTTTGTGTCAGCCGTGGGCTGAGTGCCTTGTGAGGGATTGCATGCTGTAAGCACGACAATGCTTGAGAAGGCAAGACCTAAGATTTTTTTCATTTGAGTGGAAAGGAATTGTAAGTATGAAATAAGAGAATATAATTGTATCGTTGTATCGATAACTCCTCGCCGTTACGCGAAAAGAATAATTGCCGTGAGATAGAGCAACGCTGCGGGTATTACGAGCAGCAGCGAGTCTATACGGTCAAGAATTCCGCCATGACCGGGGAGGATTTTCCCTGAATCTTTGACTCCGAGTGTTCGTTTGATAAGCGACTCTACGAGGTCACCCCACGTTGCAAAAGCGCCGACAACGAGTCCCATGCCGCAAAGCGCAAAGATTGACATGCTTTCAAAATACTCGGGGAAACAGTATTTGAAAATAAAAGACGAAGCCACACAGAAAACCATTCCTCCGATAAAGCCTTCCCAGGATTTGTTGGGTGAGATTCTGGGGAAGAGTTTGTGTTTGCCTATAGCCGAACCCACAAGGAATGCACCTGTGTCATTGAGCCAGATCATGATGAAAGTGGCAAGGAGCAGAAATTTTCCGTCGGGAAGAGTGTAGAACATCGACATCAGTCCAAGCGGGAGAGCTATGTACATCTGCCCCATATAAGAATAGGCGAGGTTCGTCAGCGGTGATGTTTCCTGGCTGTAAAGCTGGATGACAAGACGTATTACGAGGTAAAGCAGATAGACCGTGAAGAATGTGCCGCCAAGCACAGCGGTTGTGAACGGAGGCATGAGCGAAAGGTTGACGCATCCCAGCCCGACACACATAATAAGTCCGCCGGCGATGTCCATGACAAGAGTGGTCACGTTCTCACCGCCTGTCGATGAGTTGCAGAGCTGATAGAATTCGCCGAGAGCCATCACAGCAATCAGTGAAAAGAATACTATGAAGCTCCAGCCGCCAAGCAGAACTGTCGAGCAGATTAATCCTACATAAACTATTCCTGTGAGGGTGCGTAATATGAGATTTTTCATTGATGATAGTAAATTTTTGCAAAAATACGCAAAATATGGTAATGAAACAATTTAGAAACTGCTTAAAATTTTCTCATCCGGTGTTTTGGGAGTCAGTCCGATTTTGCCTGGGTTTATAATTTAACTTTTAAAAGGTTTTTTAAAACAATTGTACTACTTTTGTGGTTAATATTTCATAATTCATCCACTCTTCTCAAAGCCGGGTCTTGACCCTGCGGAATTCATCACTACTAACCTCTAAAAATAAAGTCAATTGAGCCACGCAATTGGTAAAAAGCTGCTTAGAGCTTTATTATGGTTTATATTAGGAGTCGTTCTGCTACTCATTGCAATTCCGATTCTGCTTTATTTGCCGCCTGTTCAGGATTTTGCCGTAAAAATAGCAAGCTCGCAGGTCGAGAAAGCCACAGGCATGAAAATCGGCATAGAGCGTTTGCGCCTTAAATTTCCGCTAAGACTGACTGTCGACGGCGCATCTGTTATCCAGGCCGACGGCGACACAATGTTGACATCCTCCGAGCTGTCGGTTGATGTCAAATTGATGCCATTGCTCAAGGGGCAGATTGAAGTAGGAGGCGCTAATCTCGTGAATGCGTTCTATCAGCTCGGCAACAGCGATTCAATCATGTGGCTGCGCGCAAACATTGACAAGGCCGACATCGCAGGAACTGATATTGACCTTAAGCGTGGTTTGATTAATCTTACAAACGCGGATATCGACGGCATTAATGTGAGCTTGCGTATGCTTGAGGATACTGCTGCCGCACCTGTCGATACTGCTGCTTCAACGCCGTGGAATGTCAACGCCCGTCAGATTACAGTCAGAAATCTGACTTATTCCATGGAGATGCTCCCCTTGATTGACAGTCTCGGATGTCATGTCGATATGATGCGTCTGTGCGACGGTCATGTCGATATGTCAAGCAAAAAGATTTTCGGTCGTAGTCTTAAAGTAGACAGTGTTTCGGCAGCTTACATCTATCCATTAATCACCGAGACTTCCGCGACTGCCTCCGACAGCGTCGTCGAGACCCCGTCTTCAGAATTGTGGACCATTACAGCCGACACTCTGAAGCTTACCGCCCGCAAAGGTCTTTATGCACAAAAAGGTGTCACACCGTTGAAAGGCTTTGACCCGGCTTACATCGAGGTCAGCGATGTTGATATCGAAGTGGATTCATTTTATAATAAAGGTACTGACATCATTGTTCCTCTCAAAAGACTTGATGCTACCGAAAGATGTGGTCTTGCTCTCCATGCCGACGGTCTTTTCTCTATGGATAGCGAAACGATGTCTGCTAAAGGCTTCGTGATTGAGACCTTGCGTTCTTATCTTAAATTTGATGCATCCATGGGCATGGGAGATTTGACAACAGATCTCTCGTTGCCTCTTATGCTCAAGGCTTCGGGCCGTATCAGCCCAGATGAAGTCGCTCTGGCATTTCCCGACATGAAGGCTATGCTCAAACCGATGAAGCCTCTGTCCATATCAGCCGACGTCGAAGGTACGCCGGAGCTGCTGAATGTCTACAGTCTTGACATGCGCATGCCCGACTTGCTTTCGCTCGTCCTGCAGGGCAACGTCAATTATCCGTTTGACATCAATAAGGTCGGGGGCGAACTCAGCCTTGACGGACGCGTGGCTACATTGTCCGACAAGCAGTTCGCATTCCTGCCGATCAAAACCCTTCCCGCTCTTGCAGTAAACGGCAATGTGGATTATCATCCCGGGAGCGTTGACGGCGATTTCGAGATTACAACCCGCAACGGACGTCTTGCCGGCGCCGGAAACTGGAAAGCCAAAACCGAAGCCTATCAGGCAACTGTCCATCTTGACGATTTTCCTGTGGATGCTTTTATGCCTGAACTCGGAGTGGGGAGGGTGACAGCGACTGCCTCTGTCGACGGCCATGGCTATAACCCGATGAAAAGGTCGACTTTCGTAGATGCGCGAGTTAATGTCGATGATATCATATATAATAAGGAAAGATATAGTGATATTGCGCTTAATGCCTCGTTGAGCAATGGCAATGCCACCGGCAGACTTGTCAGCAGAAACCATGACGCTGATGCTTCAGCAGATTTCGATGCGGACCTCCATGGCGATACCGTAAGGTGGAATCTGTCGTCAGAGATTCGCAATCTCAATCTCCTGGCGCTTGGTTTTGCCGACACCCTTAATCGCGGCAGTCTTGATTTGAAAACTGAGGGTTACTATAATATTGCCAATTCTTCAATTGATGCTACAGCCGACGTTAGCAATCTGACCTGGAATCTCCCCGGAGCAGACATCGTTTCTCCGAGTCCCATCAACCTGTCGCTTGTTTCTACGGATTCCCTTCTCAGATCAAGTCTTGTCAACGGCGATATGAATCTTAAACTATGGTCAGGCTCATCGCTGTTTGCCTTCATTGACCGTCTGAATGTCGGCCTTGCCGAAGTCAGCAAGCAGATTGACAGCATGAAGGTGGACGTCAGCAGGCTTCATGAAGCTTTCCCGCGCTTTGACATGTCTCTTGATATGGGAAGCTCGAATGTAGCGTCAAAGTATCTTAGTGAAACCTTAAAAATTGACTTTAACCATTTCAATGCTGGTCTCCATAATGACTCTCTGATTACAATGAGTGCCTTCGTAAGCGGTTTCAGCATGGGGAATACGCGTCTCGATTCGATATCTTTCAACGCTATCCAGCACGGGCAGTATCTTGTCTATGATGCTGCCGTCAACAATCGTCCCGGCACTTTTGACGATTTCGCCCATGTAAAACTCAACGGTTTTGCGGGAAGCAACCGTTTTGCAGCTTTCCTGAAGCAGCAGAACATCAAAGGAGAGAAGGGCTTTAACCTCGGCCTTTCCGCTATGCTTGAAGACAGCATAGTCACTGTCAAGCTCGTTCCCCAGAAACCGACGATTGCCTATAAGCCCTGGCGCATCAATAAAGACAACTTCATCAGCCTTGATCTCGTCAACAAGCATCTCGATGCCAACCTTGAGCTTCAGGGTGACGACAGCTTCCTCAAACTCTTTACCCAGCATCCTGCCAATAACGATTCTGTCGGCGAACATCATCATCTCGCGGGCGAACCTCAGGAAGATCTCGTTTTGCAGATTTCTCAAGTCCATATTCAGGATTGGCTGTCGATTAATCCGTTTGCACCGCCTGTCAAGGGTGATGTCAATGCTGACCTCCGTTTCCGCTATGACAAGGGTGTGCTTACCGGTAAGGGAGATGTGAGTCTTCTCGATCTTTTCTACGGTCGCGACAGAGTAGGTACGTTTGACCTCGATGTGGATGTCACCAACTCTCCCGGCGGCAAGCTCATGGCTGATGTCAGTCTCATGGTTGATTCTGTCAAGACAATCACTGCAAGAGGTGTCCTCAACGATTCGGCTTCAGCAAGTCCCTTCTTGCTTGACTTCAGAATGATAAAATTCCCTCTCAAGGTTGTCAATCCCTTCATCCCTGAAAAAATGGCTACTCTTTCGGGTATGCTCAACGGCGAGATGGAGATTACAGGCGACATGGCGAAGCCCGTGTTTAACGGATATATAAATTTTGACACTACCGACGTCAAGGTAAAGATGCTCGGCACGTCATTCAGATTCTCCGACGAGAAAATTCCGGTTGACAGCGGTATAGTATCATTCAACGAATTCAACATCTTTGGATGTAATGACAATCCTTTGACAGTTACCGGTCTTGTAAATGCCCGCAACATTGCCAATCTCGGACTTGACCTTGCGCTTAAGGCTAAGAATATACAGATTGTCAATAGCGACAGGCCCAAGGGGGCGGATGTCTATGGCAAGGCATTCCTTGACCTTGATGCTTCGGCAAAGGGCAACATGGATTTCCTGAAAGTTGATGCCGATGTGCGCCTGCTCTCAGGAACGAACGTAACTTATGTGCTTACAGAAACCTCACAGCATCTGACTTCTCAGAGCAATGAGGATATGGTTCATTTCGTGCAGTTCAACGATACTGCGAAAGTTGCGTCCGCGGATTCGATTGTAACTACAGGAATGGCTCTCGATCTTGATGCCCGTCTGCACATAGACCAGGGCAGCATTATCAATGTCGATCTCTCGGCCAATGGCTCCAACAAAGTGCATCTCCAGCCTTCCGGCGATGTGGTCTGCACAATGTCGGAGTTCAGCGGCGACCGCATGACGGGCCGTATAGACATCAACAGCGGCTTTGTGAGATATACACCTCCCTTGATGAGTGAAAAGAACTTTGCGTTCCAGGAGGGTTCCTATGTGGCTTTCAACGGCGACGTTATGAATCCTACCCTTAACATCCGGGCTATAGATGTCATGAAAGCGAACGTCACACAGAGCGGGCAGAATTCGCGCCTGGTTAATTTCGACGTGATTCTTTCTCTTACCAACACTCTCGAAAATCTCAATGTGGCTTTCGACCTCTCGACAGATGATGATATAACGGTTCAGAATGAACTTGCCTCAATGTCTGCCGAGCAGAGAGCGAATCAGGCCATGAATCTGCTGCTCTACAATGTTTATTCGGGAGCTGGAACCAAAGGCAATGCCAATCTCTCGGGCAATCAGCTTTATTCCTTCCTCACATCCCGTCTTAATTCATGGGCTGCGAACAATATACGCGGCGTCGACATTTCATTCGGCATCGACCAGTATGACAAGACCTATGGCGGTGCTACATCGACAACCACCTCTTACAGCTATCGTGTCAGCAAGACATTCTTCAACGACAGATTTAAGATTGTGGTCGGCGGTAACTATTCGACAGACGCAGACGCTGATGAGAATTTCTCTCAGAATCTTATCAATGATATCTCTTTTGAGTATATGCTCAATAACTCCGGCTCGATGTATATCCGCATCTTCCGCCATACCGGTTATGAGAGTATCCTTGAGGGTGAGATCACACAGACCGGTGTCGGCTTCGTGCTGAAACGCAAACTCAATTCGCTGAAAGAACTCTTCGGCATTCGCCGCGACTGAGCCAACAGCTTGTAACTCTTAAATGTAAGCGCTATGACTTTAAGAAAAGCTTTAGTATATATATCCCTGACTCTCCTTGTCGCTTCCTGCTCGACCACTCGCAAGATAGGCAAAGATGAGATTCTTTACACAGGCCTTAAAGGGGTAGAGGTGCAGACTCCTGACAACAGCAAATTTCCTGCCGATGTCAAATCCTCTCTGACGGAAGCTGTAGCCGTTAAGCCCAACAACTCTCTGCTTGGTTCCCCATCAGTTCGCTATCCCTTCCCTCTGGGCCTGTGGGTCTACAACAACTGGCCCAATCCGCCGAAAGGCTTCAAGCATTGGATTTACAACAAGCTTGTTGCAGAGCCGGTGCTTGTAAGCGATGTGCGCCCTGAAGTCAGAGTCCATATGCTCGACCAGATTCTTGACAACAACGGATATTTTTCCGGTACCTCAAGCTACGAACTCGTTCAGAAGAAGAATAAGAGAAAAGCCTCGGTTCTCTACAAAGTAGAGGCCGGACATCCCTACATGCTCGACTCGATTATCCTGCTGCCTGACACTACCAACCTCTACCACCTGATTGATTCTGTCGCTGTCCGTTCAAAATATTTTCAGAAAGGGTCAAGATATTCCACCGATTCCCTTTCGGTGCTTCGTGTCAACATCGCCAACGCCTTGCGAAACAGAGGATACTACTTCTTCCGCCCGGAATACATTCAGTATCTCGCGGACAGTACAATCACTCCCGGCAGCATTGCCATGAAGCTCGATATTGCCGACAACACTCCCAAGGAGGCTCTCAGCCGATATAAAACCGGAGAGATTACCACTTATATATACAGAAATAAGGGAGGTGGTACGCCTGATACTCTTGAAACGCGCAAGGGTACGATTATACGTTACCTTCCTTCGCGCTTGCGCAATGGCCTGATTGAATCATGTATTGCCTTCAGAGAGGGGAGAACCTTCTCCGTACGCCAGATGAATAACACCCAGAGCCGCCTTGCACGACTCGGTATCTTCAACAATATCAACATCAATGTTTCGCCCGATACCATTAATCCGGAAAAGCGACTGCTGAATGTTGACATTGAATGTACTTACGACAAGCCGCTCGAAGCTTCGATAGAAGCAAACGTTTCGTCGAAATCCAATTCCTATCTCGGCCCGGGTCTATCGCTCGGCCTTACCAACCGCAACCTCTTCGGAGGGGGAGAGCTGCTGACTGTTTCTCTTACGGGAGCCTATGAATGGCAGACAGGCCATGGTAAGGATAATTCCGTATTCAATTCCTATGAGGTAGGTCTGAATGGCACTCTGGCCTTTCCGCGTCTGCTTGCGCCCCGTTTCATTCCCCGCACACGTCGCGATGTAAGCTGGACGCGCCTCTCGCTCGGTCTGGATATTCTCAATCGTCCGCATTATTTCAAACTCGCGCAGTTTAATGCCGGCATCGCCTATGACTGGCAGTCGTCAAAGTATATCTCAAACACTTTCACGCTCTTTAAGATTTCCTACAACAAGCTCCAGCATACAACTCCGGCATTCGATGAGATCATGGCGGCCAATCCTGCAATCGCGCTCAGTTTCCAGAGTCAGTATGTGCCGCAGATGTCCTATGGTTTTGTCTACGACCGCGCTATGAACAGAAACAACACCATTAATGTGCAGGTCACTCTTCAGGAAGCAGGCAATGTGTTCTGGTCAATATATGAGCTGTGCGGGAAAAAGGGAGAGAAGACCCTCTTCAAAACACCCTTCTCTCAGTTCATCAAAGGCTATGCTCAGGTGGTCTACGGACGCCGCCTGTTCGGCGACCATTGGCTTGTCAGCCGTATCGGTTCGGGAGCTGCCTACGCTTATGGCAACTCATCGCAGGTTCCGTATAGCGAACAGTTCTATGCCGGCGGTGCTAACTCCGTCAGAGCCTTTACTGTCCGCTCAATAGGCCCCGGTTCCTACAGAGCGCCTGCCGACCAGACCAACGGCTACTTCGACCAGACCGGTACATTTACCTTTATAGCCAATGCGGAATATCGTTTCCCGATTCTCGGCCCTCTCCACGGGGCGGTGTTTCTCGATGCAGGTAATGTCTGGACTCTCAAGAACGAGCCTTCGCGTCCCGGAGGTCAGCTTAAGGCAAACACTTTCTTCAAAGATCTTGCTCTCGGCACAGGCGTCGGCCTCCGCTTCGACATCTCCATGCTGATTATCCGCGGAGACCTCGGCATTGGTATCCACGCTCCTTATGAAACGGGTAAACACGGCTACTACAACATGGAATCATTCAGAAAATCACTTGCTTTCCACCTTGCCATAGGCTATCCGTTCTAAGCCGGGGATATATACGAAAAAACTTTTACGGGTTTGGATTGTCTATATATTATGGACGTCTAAACCCGTATTCATGAAAAAAGCTTTAAGTTATATTGCATTCTTTGCCGCAGCTGTCCTTCTGATTTCGGCATACTCCGAGAGAGTTATCAAGGCCGAAGAAGGATTCTCGGCACCAGAGATAGAAATGATTGCCAACGATTCCGTCAATGTCTCGCTTGAGAAGCTGCGCGGACGTTATGTGCTTGTCAATTTCTGGGATTCATCAAATGCCGTCTCTCGTATCGCTGCAGGTGAATATGACAGATTTATGCATAAGAACACCCACAAACCTTTTGAGCTGTTGTCAGTGAACACCGATGCCGACCCGACTATCTTCAATGAGATTGTCAAGAAGGATAATCTCGACCGCAACACCCAGTTCCACATTTCAGATGCGAAAACAAAAAACATGTCGTCAAATTATCGACTTGACAACGGCTTTTCGTCTTATCTCATAGATCCTCAGGGTAAAATCGTTGCCGTGAATCCTTCAGTCGAGACTCTCGAACGCTTTCTTTCATCCCGCTGACCCGCTTCTGATTTGCCGGAGTTAATAATTCTAACTAAATTTGCATAGTAATTCATCATGAAAAGATTATTTGTAGCGTTTTCCGCATGTCTGCTTTTAATGTTACCGGCCGCAGCTGAAGTTGTAGGCGGTTTTGTGTCATCTTCTGATGATAATAAATTGACTTTCAAAGTTGACAGCATCGACTATCGCTCGGATTTGACTCGCGTCTACGGCCGCCTTCTCGGTGTTCCCCACACTTCGCAACGTATTGACGGCGTGAAGCTTGTCGGCAACGGTTCGGTTGCTGATGCCACGGATATTGACGGAGTTGATTTCCGCAGATATTTCCAGTGGGAAGACGATGGAGAAATCCCCGTTGAGATTGACTTTCCTCGGATTAAAAAATCTCCCGGACTTCAAATAGTCTTTCAAACTGCCGGCGGCTCATCGACCGTTACGGCTAAAAAGATTTCCGGAAAAAGGTAAATGAAACTCTGCATCACAGAGAAACCCAGTGTAGCAAAAGATATTGCTAAGATATTAGGCGCTGACATCCGTCGCGACGGTTTTTACGAGGGTGGTGACTATAAGGTCACGTGGACCTTCGGTCATCTTTGCACCCTTAAGGAACCGGGCGACTATGAAGAGCGCTGGAAGCGCTGGGCGCTTGGTGTGCTGCCAATGATTCCGCAGCGATTCGGAATCAAAGTCATCGCTGACAAGGGCATTGAAAAGCAGTTTTCCGTTATAGAATCACTTATCGCCGAGGCCGACGTAGTTATCAATTGTGGTGACGCAGGCCAGGAGGGTGAGCTGATACAGCGGTGGGTCATGCAGAAGGCATCAATCAGTTGCCCTGTAAAACGCTTGTGGATTTCCTCTCTTACCGATGAATCGATTCGCGAAGGTTTTCAGCATCTTCAGCCGCAGGCTGACTTTGATAATCTATACCATGCAGGCCTGTCGAGAGCTATCGGCGACTGGATTCTTGGCATGAATGCCACGAGACTTTATTCTCTGAAGTATTCATCTCCCGGCAATGTTCTGTCGATTGGCAGAGTTCAGACTCCGACGCTCGCGCTTATTGTACAGCGTCATTTTGAAATTGAGAATTTCAAACCCGAAGATTTTTGGGAACTCAAAACCCTGTATCGCGGAGCCATATTCAATGCGACCTCAGGACGATTTCACTCTCCGGAGGAGGCTTCTTCCGCACTGGAAGAGATTTCCGGACTTCCGCTTACAATCACCGATGTTCAGGACAAAAAGGGTAGGGAAGCCCCTCCGAGACTTTTCGACCTGACCTCACTGCAGGTTGAGTGTAACAAGAAGTGGGGTTGGACAGCTGACGAGACCCTCAAGCTCATACAGTCACTTTATGAAAAGAAAGTGACAACCTACCCGCGTGTTGACACCACCTATCTCTCCGATGATATATATCCCAAGGTTCCGGGAATTCTCAAGAATATGACTCCTTATGCGAATCTTACGGCTCCGCTGCTCGGCGCCAAGATTCCCAAGAGCAAGAAGGTGTTTGACAATTCTAAGGTCACTGACCACCATGCTATCATCCCCACCGGGCAGGCTCCCAATATGCTTGTTGGCAACGAGCGCCTGCTTTATCATTTGATTGCTCTCCGCTTTATTGCTGCGTTTTATCCTGACTGTCGTTTTCTGTCAACAACAGTAATGGCGGAAGTCGGCAAGGTCGGTTTTAAGGCTACAGGCAAGGTCATTGAGGATCCCGGATGGCGCGTCCTTTATGATAATGCTTCCTCGGATTCTTCCTCTAATGACAGTGAAGAGGACAAGATTCTTCCCGAGTTCAAAGTAGGGGAGAGCGGCCCGCATGAGCCGTCATTGCAGAAGAAAACCACTCAGCCGCCGAAGCCCTACACGGAAGGTACGCTGCTGAGAGCAATGGAAACAGCCGGTAAAACCGTTGACGATGAGCTTCTTCGTGAGGCAATGAAAGAAAACGGGATAGGGCGCCCATCAACCCGCGCCTCGATAATCGAGACTCTTTTTAAGCGCAGATACATCCAGCGAAGCCGTAAGTCAATTCTCGCCACTCAGGCCGGAATCGACCTCATAAAAACTATTAATGAGGATCTCCTCAAGAGTGCAAAGCTTACGGGCTTGTGGGAGAATAAGTTACGCCGTATTGAGAAAGGCGATTATTCAGCTGCAGAGTTTATTTCCGAACTTAAAACGCTTATCAATCAGATTGTTATAAATGTTTTAAGTGACAATTCCAGTGCCAAGATATTCATTGAACAGTCGAAAACATCCAAGACGGAAAAAGCAAATGGCGGAGAGGCTGAATCCGGCCGAAAGAAATCAGCTGCATCAAAGCCAAGAGCGCAGAGGACAACCAAATTCGAGCAGATTTCTTGCCCCGTATGTGGAAGCGGCCATATACTCAAAGGTAAAACAGCCTTTGGATGCAGTCGTTTCAGAGAGGGCTGTCAGCTGCGTCTGAATTTCAGCGAATATCCCGAAACCCTGACACCCGCCAAACTCCGCAAGCTTCTCGAAAAGAATAGCTCAAAATAATTAGCGGAAATCCGCTGCACAATCCTGCAAGAATCTCAGATTATCCGTAACGCAGCTGACTCTTGCAAAAACAAACGCAGACACACTTCAAGAATCCCGTGCTATAATGAATTCCAGATAAAACTATGGCAGGGGAGGCATATATTCAATTTCTATTCCAAACTCAAAAATAAAAGAAATATTCAATTTAACATAATATCTATTATGGGCAAATGATACTGCGATTTTGCTCACAGGTTAGTTGCTTATATCTTCCTGCCCGTACGCTTGCTCTTTGGCTTTAAGATTATTTTAGTGAAAAATTATGTTAAACGGGGCTTGTTAAAAGCTTTTGGTTAAATATGCAAACGTTTTAGCGAATAAGAGTTAACTCGCTTGAATATGTGCGTTTATGTTCGTAACTTTGTATTACTAAAACCAAGAAACATCAGTGTATAATAAGTCGATTACTTCTTAATCATAAAAATACTAAAACCATTCTTATCCTTTTCTGAATTAATTTTACCGCTAATTTTCCTATCCCTTATCAATTTTAGCAGTTATCCGTTCAAGAAACGGCATAAAGAAAGTTCTTCCCGACTTTCTGAAGCCGAGAAGAACATGAGTTTGAGAAAACGAATACCGATAATTAGAATTGATGATTATAATTTCGAGCGTTCCACTGCGTGATGCAGCGGGCGCTTTCTTATTTTCTGAGCGTAAGTCTCACAACGTTTTCAACGTGCTGTGTATGAGGGAACATATCTACCGGCTGAACCGCATCGATGTCATATTTCTCATGAAGCAGCGCAAGATCTCGTGCCTGCGTTGCGGGATTGCAGCTAACATACACTATTCTTTCAGGCTCGGCGCCGAGAATTACCTTGACTACATCCTCATGCATTCCGGCTCTTGGCGGGTCAACAATCATCACGTCAGGACGGCCATGCTCGGCGACAAACTCTTTAGTAAGCACATCCTTCATATCACCTGCATAGAACTCCGTGTTAGTCAGACTATTAACCCCGGCATTGATTTTTGCATCCTCAATTGCCTCAGGCACATATTCGATGCCTACAACGTGGCGGGCCTTCGAAGCCACGAAGCAGGCAATCGTACCGGTGCCGGTGTAAAGGTCGTAGACGAGTTCATTTCCTGTAAGTCCGGCCAGATTTCTCGCTACGGAATAAAGCTTGTAGGCTTGTTTCGAATTTGTCTGATAGAAGGATTTCGGTCCGATTCTGAATTTAAGTCTCTCCATCTCCTCCTCGATATAATCGCGGCCTTTGAAGAGAATAATCTCCTGATCTGCAATCGTATCGTTGACTTTTGTGTTAATCACATACATCAGCGATGTGATTTCGGGAAATTCCTGCGAAACTGCCTGCAAAAGATTTTCAATTTCTGTTTTGTTATCCTCCCCGAACACCATAACAGCCATGATTTCCCCGGTCGAGGCGATGCGAATCATCAGGGTGCGGAGCAAGCCGTGTTGTTCTCTTAAATCATAGAACGGGAGATTATGCTCCATTCCGTAATTCTTGATGAATAGACGCAGCCTGTTGCCGAAATCATCCTGCAGGTGGCACTCGTTGATGTCAAGCACTTTGTCGAATGCACCGGGGATATGGAAGCCTGCCGCTCTTCTTTCGGGGAATTCCTCCCCCGAACGCAACTGGTCAAATGTGAGCCACTTCTTGTTTGAGAAGGTATACTCCATTTTGTTGCGGTATTCCCAGATTTCATCCGATCCGAGAATAGGAGTGATTTGCGGATAAGGAATCTTTGCGATGCGGTCGAGTGCGTCCTCCACCTGCTTCTGTTTGCATTTCAGCTGAAATTCATAGGGCAAATGTTGCCAGCGGCAACCGCCGCAGATTGTAAAATGCTCACACCTCGGCTCGACGCGTATCGGAGACGGAGTCAAGAGTTTTTCTATATGACCTTCGGCATAACTTTTTTTCTTGCGGTCGATTTTGACGTCAGCCACATCGCCGGGCGCTCCGAAAGGAATGAAGATAACGAAGTCGTCAACCCTCGCAATCGATTTTCCCTCGGCGGCCACGTCTGTGATATTCACTCCGCTCAGCAGCGGAAGTTCTTTCTTTTTTCTTGCCATATCTTCAAAAAATGTTGTTCTACCCTACTCTGTTAAGGGTCATCTAACCGTACTTACGAAAAAATTCGTCGGTAATGGACGCAATGGCCATTGACCGACGAGTGATTTATTTAGTAAGTTAGGTTAAGATAGCTTTTGAATTTTGTACAAATTTATACATTTTCGCTTATTTAATCAGAATTCTGAGGAATTTTTTTAGATAAATTAACTATTCGTCCGCCTTCTTGTCAGATTCCAAGCTGCGGTTTCTATAAAGGTGTAAGATTACGAAAACTGTCAGAATAGCTGATCCGAGAATAAGCATCGGAGAGTCCTCTCCCCATGAATTAAGCGAATCAGCGGCTGCCTCTCCCCTATTCTCTCCAAGCCACATCGATATAACTACTATCGCATTGTTCATGCTATGGACTGTCACGGGGAGCCATAAAGATTTTGACCAATATAGCAGATAACCGAAATAGGCTCCCAAGAGCATCCTCGGGACAAAGCCGTAAAACTGCATGTGGAAGGCACTGAACAGAAATGCGGTAAGCCAAATTGCACAATGAATATTGACAGGCGATGTCTCGATAAGCCTCTGCAATGTTCCTCTGAAGAATATTTCTTCACTCAGGCCTGCAAGCAACGCCACAATCAGAAGGTTGATAATCAGCGACGCCGTTGTGCCATTTCCTAAAAGAAGTTTTACTGATTCCTGCGCTCTCTCCTCTGCCTGTGCCATCCAGTTTTCAAGTCCCCCGAGCGACTCGGGGAGTGAAATTTCGGCATTGAGCTTTACGATGAAGTTCATGGCCGGGATTGATACTATCAGTCCCATGACCGCAAGTATAAACTGCGGAAATGTCATGATTCTGTCAACTTCGAGCAATCTTGCCGGAAGCGAGCTGACCACTATTGCAGTCGCTACGGCGGGCAGAATAAATATGAAGCAGTCCTGAATCACTGTTGCAACACGCATCGTTGCTGTAGTCTGTCCGTTGCCGGTGACTAATGCGATTATAAGTGTGCCGACGATTGCGAAAAGAAACAACAACAGCATGAATGTGATGAATCTTTGCGCAGGCGTCAGACGAAGGAATTGTCGGTTAAGCATATTTCAAATTATTTATAAATAGAATTCCGAGGTAAGGGCCTGATATTCTTTAGTGAACCTATTCTCCGCATCGCGAATATACAGACTGTCTGTTTCGTGCTTTCCTGCAAAGCGGTCGCTGCCGACCTGCCACAATGTCCTGAGTGCCTTCTTCCCTTCTCGTGAATAGACCGTGCAGACTCTCTTCGGGGCAAGCCGATGAAGCTGTAGCATAAAATCAATCTCGTCATCCCTCTCGGCTGGTGCTATGAATGCAAGAGAATCGTTAGCGGATGTCAACAATGGAGCCGACAGTTCAATCAGAGCCTTAACATCGAATCCGTTGCCATGCCTTGCCAGTGAACGGGCTGCATCCGGCGAGCGAAGCTGCTCAATGAAAAACGGAGGATTGGATATTATAACTATCGGACCGCTGTGTGCGGGAATCGACTTTGTGATGTCGGCGCATTCCAACCGTATCCTGCCGCCCCAGGGAGATGCCGCGAAATTTTCGCTCGCGTCCCGACAGGCATTTTCGTCAACATCAACAGCGATAATTTCAGCATGTTCAGTCCGCTGTGCGGCCATAAGCGAAATCACACCCGAACCGCATCCGGCATCAAGAACCGTTGCCGCCCCGGAAAAATCAGCCCAGGCTCCGAGCAGCACGGCATCCGTGCCGATTTTCATGCCACAATGTTCGTCAGATACACTGAAACGCTTGAAGTTGAATCGTCCCATTGATTCTGTCGAAATCAGTAGCCGAAGCCGACGTTATCTATATATAAGGTAAGGCCTTCCGTGCCGACATACGGATCGCCGTTGCCGGCCGAGAACATGACAATGGCATGGGTCGGCTTCGCATTTGTGTCATCCCATCCTTCTTCGATGACAGGTACCATTTTACCCTTGGAATTCTTGGCATAGTAGCTGTTTTCGCGGGTTCGCAGTTTCAGGTAGGCCGGCACATTACCTGACTTGCTGAGATCGCCGTACTGTATGGGGAGTTTGAATCCGTTGACCCATTGCGTCGAGGATGAAAAATGCTTTCCGGCAGTGCCTACACGCGTCGCATGTATGTTACCCTTTGCATCCTCCCATCGCTTCTGCAGAAATACAAACACAACGGCCTGGTCGCGTCCTGGAAGTTTCTTCTTTGACCCGAAGCCTGACGACTTTATGCGGTAGTCAACGTTGGGCATATCCACCTTATAGTCAAACACAAGGTTCTTGGGACGCTTCGTGAACGGTATACCCATCTCCATTTTTGCATATGGATTCTTGGTCGAGGTAATCGGTTCGAGCATTTCACCGAGAAACATCGACCCGGCCACCATGACATCCATATTTATAAGACCGAGGACTTTCACGTTCTCTATCTGGGTGCAGAGCTTTGCACACTTATTTCCGTTGCCTCTGTCTGCCGGATAGACGGCGTTGGAAGTCTTGACAACACCCGAAACCTTTGCATAGACATTGCTCGTGGCCCACGGCGAGCCGCCGAGATTGCGGTATGCCTTGTTACCGGTGATATTCTGGCTCGGGCCGATTTCATAGACGGTCTTTTCATGTCCGCCGATTACAGCCGATTCGTGAATGTGGCGGGTAACCCAATTGGAGAAATCTCCATATTTGATTTTTTCAACTGTCTGGGCGGCCGAAGGCAGGCTCAATGCCAAAGCCAAAAGGCTGATATATAATTTGGAATTCATGATTACTATTTGCTTTAATGTGTTGTCACTGTTATGATTCCCGGGGACTTAAGCGAAGAGTGTTCTGAATGCCTCTTCGACTTTTGCCACTTCGATAATTTTGATATTCAATCCAGAGAGGTCAAGCCCCTTGAGATTGTAGCGCGGAATGATAATCTTCTCCATTCCGAGTTTTTCAGCCTCGCGGATTCGCTGTTCAATCCTTGTCACAGGTCTCACCTCACCCGACAGTCCGACTTCTCCGGCCATACATACTCTTGAAGGTATCGCTATATCGACATTTGAGGATAAAATCGCACATATTACCGCAAGATCAAGCGCCGGGTCGTTGACCTTGAGTCCGCCTGCTATATTGAGGAACACATCCTTGGCTGCAAGTTTGAATCCTACCTTCTTTTCAAGCACGGCAAGCAGCATGTTCATCCTTTTGGAGTCAAAACCTGTCACGGAGCGCTGTGGTGTGCCGTAGGCCGCCGTGCTTACGAGTGCCTGCACCTCGATGAGAAATGACCTGATTCCCTCCATTGTGACGCCGATTGAGATTCCGGTCAGATCCTCGATGTTCTGCGACATGAACATCTCCGACGGATTCGTCACTTCTTTCAAGCCCTTCTGACACATCTCATAGATACCAAGTTCCGAGGTGGAACCGAAGCGGTTTTTAATTGAGCGGAGAATGCGGTAGATATTCTGCCTGTCACCCTCGAACTGGAGAACGGCGTCAACGATATGTTCGAGAACTTTAGGACCTGCGATACTGCCCTCTTTGGTGATATGACCAATCAGAATTACAGGTACGGACGTTTCCTTGGCATATTTCAAAAGCTGTGCGGCACATTCGCGAACCTGCGAGACACTTCCGGCCACAGACTCGATATCATCCGAAGCAATCGTCTGTATGGAGTCAACGATAATCAGACCTGGCTGCACTTCTTCAATATGTTCGCGGATATTCTGCAGAGATGTCTCGCAGACGATATAGACATTGTCGTTGGGACGACCGATTCTGTCTGCTCTCATTTTCAACTGCCGCGCGCTTTCCTCTCCGGAGATATAAAGCACACGACGCGATCGTATGGACAGAATGTTCTGAAGCACGAGAGTGGACTTGCCGATGCCCGGTTCGCCGCCTATAAGCACGAGACTTCCGGCAACAAGTCCTCCGCCGAGTACTCTGTTGAGTTCCATACTCGGCATTTTAATTCTCGGCTCCTCTGCTGCGTCTATCTCATGTATAAGCTGAGGTCTTGCTTTCGCCACTCTCTTGCCCGAGGGCGACAGAGTCCTCGATTTTTTCTCGGGGACAATGCGCTCTTCGACAAAAGTGTTCCACTCCCCGCAGGCCGGGCATTTACCCTGCCATTTTGGAGATTCGGCTCCGCAGTTCGTACAAAACCATGCTGTTTTGCTTTTCATAATTCTTCAATGTTTTAAACTCCACGGAATTTTGCAAGCGTGATTGCCGTGGCAACAGCTGCGTTGAGTGATTCACCCGTAGGCTCTCCGGGAGGATAAGAAGGTATCAGCAGACGGTGTGTCACGGTCTCTCCCACCTCGGCTGAAATGCCATTGCCCTCATTGCCGATAATGATGATGCCATGTTCCGAAAGTTGACAGTCGGTGATTGTTTTGCCGTCGAGGAATGTTCCGTAGATTCTGTCACATTCAAGCGAAGCAATCATTTCGGGGAGGTTCCCGTAGTGAAGTCTCACTCTTGAAATTGACCCCATGGTTGACTGTATCGTTTTTGGCGAAAAACAGTCGGCTGTTTCGTTACTGCAGATAATATTCCTGACCCCGAACCAGTCGGCAACTCGGATAATGGTGCCGAGATTGCCCGGATCCTGAATGGTGTCAAGCGCGAGGATAAGATTGCTGTTGGCGTCAACGGCTGAAAAGTCGCTTTCGGGAATGTCGTAGACAGCAATAACATCCGACGGAGTCGAGAGACTTGACATTTTTATGATATCGCCTCTTTTACACTCATATATTGCTTCAGAATCAACATCTACTATAAGGCCACTATGTTCGGCAAGCCAATCAGCCGTAGCGAAAAGGCTTCGCAGTCTGAAGTGGCCGAGTGTATCCGACACACATTTAGACCCCTCGGCCTTGAACGCCATTTCCTTTTTTCGGAATTTGCGCTGGTCAAGAGATTTGACGGTCTTGCATATATTATTGGTGAGTATGCTCATCGCTTCATGTTTCTAAAACATCAAAATTAGCAATTTCCTCTAAAATACGCAAAAGAAAGCTTGTCTTCGGACACTGTTATGGATATTTTGACTAATTTTGTACATATGAATAATATCTTGGAAGAACTATACGAAAATCTAACAGGCAGTAAGCCTGACTCGATTGTCACACTCACGAAGGCGGGAAGTAACCGTCAGTACTTCAGGCTTGAGGGACGGCGATCGCTCGTTGGAGTTGTCGGTACCTCTATTGAGGAAAACGAATCGTTCATCTATCTTTCCCGTCATTTTTCATCTCTCGAGCTTCCCGTGCCGAGTGTTCTTGCCGTGTCTGCCGATTCGTCTTGCTATCTTCAGGAAGACCTTGGCAATGTATCGCTGTTTGACATGAGGTCTGATTGGGATTTGGTGGAAAAAGCTGTTTCAGTTCTCCCCTCCTTCCAATATAAAGGCGCCCGAGGTCTTGACTTCAGCAGATGTTATCCTGTAAGTGATTTTGATTCGCAATCTATTCTCTGGGATCTGAATTATTTCAAATATTGCTTTCTGAATACTTCGGGAGTTTCATATCGTGAAAATCTGCTTGAAGAGGATTTCAGGAAAATGGCGCAGCGCTTGTCGGAAAATTCAGGCGATACATTCATGTATCGTGATTTCCAGTCGCGTAACGTTATGATTCGCGACGGCAAGCCTTATTTTATTGATTTTCAGGGCGGACGCCGAGGTCCTGCCATATATGACCTCGTTTCCTTTGTCAATCAAGCCCGTGCAGCCTTCCCTCATGCCCTTAAGAAGAGATTGATTGAAGCCTATATCCATGAAGCATCCGTCTTTACGACAATCGACGTAAGCGAATTTCACGAGAAGTTCAGAGAGTTTTCTCTTCTGAGAAACCTGCAGGTACTCGGAGCTTATGGTTTCAGAGGCCGTTTTGAGAGAAAGCCCCATTTTATGGCAAGCATCCCTCCGGCACTGAAAAGTCTTGCAGCGCTACTTGAATCTGACTTCAATAAATACCCCTATCTGACTGATATATTAAAGAATATGATAGCAAAAGAGACTGTAGCTAACGTCGAGCAGTCGACAACTGCTGCCGAAAGCAAGCTGACTGTCACCGTCAGCAGTTTTTCATACAAGAAAGGAATCCCCGAGGATCCCTCCGGCAATGGCGGCGGTTTTGTCTTCGACTGTCGCGGTATGGAGAACCCCGGCAGATATGATGAATACAAACAGATTACGGGACTTGACAAGCCTGTGATTGATTTCCTCGAAAGCAAGGGTGAGATTAAGCCTTTCCTTGAGCATTGCTATGCTGTTGTTGACCCTTCTGTCGATTGCTATGACCGCAGAGGTTTCAGCTCTCTTATGGTAAGCTTTGGCTGCACGGGAGGTCAGCACAGAAGTGTCTACTCTGCCGAACATATGGCAGCGCATCTGAAATCGAAATTCCCCCGCGTTAATGTGCGTCTGGTTCACCGCGAACAGAATATAGACAGAATCTTATGAAAGCGATGTTATTTGCCGCCGGACTCGGCACTCGACTCGGTGATTTCACCAAGTCGCACCCCAAGGCTCTGGCCGAAGTCGGCGGAATCCCTATGCTCGGCCGTGTGATTCTCAAACTTAAGGATGCAGGCGTCAGAGACTTCGTCGTCAATGTACACCACTTCGCCGATCAGATTGATGATTATCTTGCTGCCAACAATCACTTCGGTGTGGACATTCATATCAGTGATGAGCGTGACTTGCTTCTTGACACCGGAGGCGGTCTGCTGAAAGCAAAGAATTTTCTTGCAGGCGACGAACCGATAATAGTCCACAACGCTGACATCCTCACTGATTTCGATATTCCGACTATGGAGCGTCATCATCTTGATTCCGGTGCCTCCTCGACATTGCTTGCAGCCCGACGCGACACCTCCCGCTATCTTCTTTTTGATAATAGCCTGAGAATGGTCGGCTGGAAAAATATAAAGAGCGGGGAAATACGCACTCCGTGGGACTTGTCAGTGACAGACGGCGCTCAGGCATTGGCCTTCGGTGGCGTCCACATCATCAGCCCGACAACTCTGAACGCTCTTGAAGCCTATGCTACAGAGGCAGTTTTCTCTATCACCTCTTTTTATATAGACAAGTGCAGGGATTATCGATTTGAAGCGTATCTCCCTGAAGAAGATTACAGATGGCTTGACATAGGCAAACCCGAATCGCTCAGCAAGGCTCAAAGTATCGTTTCAGAACTTCGGCCGACGTCTCGGCAGGAGTAAACACGGCGAGGACAGATGCCTTTTCCGATGAAATAAACCCGTTCAGGGCCTTGTTCAGGCTTTTTTCGTCACTTGCTTCAAAGTAATCAAAACCGTATGTCGGCGCAAGCTTATCGAGTGGCAGCTTCGTGCCGACTGCGAAATACTTTTCCAATTCCGGTAGCGATGATGTCGAGCCGATGAATCTGAAAATACCGCCTCCCCCGTTGCACAGCACAATCATTTTAAACCGTCTGCTGACGAGGTTTGAGGCCAAGGCAGCCATATCGTATTGGCAGCTCATATCGCCGGTAATCAGAAGAGTTGTGTCGCCATACACCGCTGAAGCACCCACAGCCGTCGATGTACATCCGTCAATTCCGCTCACTCCTCTGTTGCAGTCGCAGCGGTGAATTCTGCTGCAGTCCATAAGCTGAGCATATCTGACAGGTGTGCCGTTAGAAAGATGCAGATTCCATTTCGCGGGAATGCGCGGGATAATCATGCTGAATGCTTTCATGTCAGACCACCGGAATGATGCTACATAAGAGTCATGCATTGCCTTGGCTTTTCTGAAAGCTTCGCTCCACAGACAGGCATAATCGGACGGCGACTTATGTATCTGCAGAGCCGATGCAATCTGTCTCATGAACTGAGTCGGTGACATCTCCACTCGAAGTGCGAGGCGGCGGAAACAGTCAATTGTCGTATGCGTGATTCCAACGTGCCAGTGTTCAACCTTATCGAGACCTCGGAGCCAGTCTTTTACGTGGCGCGACACCAATGCCCCGCCGAGTGTGAGTACGATATCCGGTGCGAGTCTCTGCTTTTCCTCCTGCGACAGACGGCACAGAGTGGAATCTATTCGGCTTATAAACAGCGGAGAATGAAGATTGGCGATAGTTTCCGTCAGGACGGCGACATTCGGCAGTGATGCGAGTTTGACAAGCGCGCGGTTAAGCTTTTCATCAGGCTCATGAAAGCCTGCTATGACAAGCACTTTCTTTGGCGACGCAAGCATTGCCCCGATTCTTCTCGCCTCTTTTACAGTCAGTTCATCCTGCGGCTTAAGCATTTCAACCACTCTGCTCCGCGAGGGGGTAAAATCGACGGTTCTGTTAAGAGGGGCATCAAGCCTTATGTTTATATGAACGGGGCCTCTCCTGCCGTTGACGGCTTCAAGCAGAAGGTCATTGACAAGGCGGTTGCAGTGCCACTCACCGTTCGGGTAGTCAATATGTGCGCCGATGTCGCAGCTCTTCTTGACAATATCTGTCAGGGAATTCTGCTGCCAGATAGTCTGCGAATCGTCCTGATCAATCCACTCTTCCGGTCTATCAGCCGAAATAACTATCAGAGGCACACATCTGTAAAACGCTTCCGCCACGGCAGGCGCATAATTCAGCAATGCAGAACCGCTTGTGCAGACTATAGCCACCGGTTTGCCGCTTTGCAGAGACATGCCAAGAGCAATGAAGGCAGCAGAACGCTCATCAATCACAACAGAGGTTTTAAGTTCACTTCTGCGGCTTAAGGCAATTATCAGCGGCGCGTTGCGGCTACCCGGTGAAAGCACCACATTCTCCACACCATGAGCAACGAGAAGGTCAACAATTATGTTGCATGATATTTTATCAGTAGTCTGCATCGCTTAATGATTTGTTTCCGCAAATTTACAAATTATTGCCGTCCCTACAGCCAAATTACGCAAGGAAGTGTTATCTTTGTAATCATCAATTCAGAGCAACTATGTATATCGCATCTCGGAAACATAAGGAAAATATAGCGGAGTATCTAATCTATATGTGGCAGATTGAGGATATTATCCGCGCCAACAATCTCGATATTGACAAGATAAAGGCCAATGTCATTGACCGCTTCCAGCTTGACGACGCACAGCGCAAGGAAATGACGGAGTGGTATGAATCACTCATTGATATGATGCGACGGGAGAATGTGGAAAAGAGCGGACATCTGCAACTGAACAAGAATGTCATCATCCAGCTTACCGACCTTCATCTTGCACTGCTGAAAGATCCGCGTTTCCCTGAATATACCGCTGAATTTTACCGCACTCTACCCTATATCGTCGAACTCCGCGCAAAAGCGGGTGAGAATCCTGAGGGTGAGATTGAGACATGCTTCAATGCGCTCTACGGTATGTTGATGCTGCGCCTTGCAAATAAGGAAATCAGTCCCGACACTCAGAATGCAATCACTCAGATTTCGCGCTTCATAGCATTACTTGCCAAGGATTTTCATCTTGACCGCGAGGACAAACTCTTCCCGCCGGAAGAAGACGCATGAAACGATAAGCACATAATAAAACCGTGGTATGATTAAGTAGTCAATCATACCACGGTTTTTATTAAATCCTGCAGTCTGCGGGCAGAGTTTTCCGGTGCTTATTAATTGGGCAAAGCGGCCTTTACAACTTCCGAAAGTGTCGGGTGAGAATGTACTGTATCGGCAACAGCTTCAGCGGTAAGCCCGGCGTTGACAGCGACAGCAATTTCCTGAACGAGGTCGGCAGCATGGGCGCCGCAGATGTGGCAGCCGAGCAGTTTGCCGCTGTCAGCATCGGCAATAATCTTCACCATGCCGTCTGTCTCACCCATCGCTACTGCCTTGCCGTTAGAACGGAAGGTTGAACGACCGATTTTGACATTGATACCCTGCTTGGAACACTGCTCTTCTGTCAGTCCGACCATGGCACACTCGGGTTGAGTGAAAACCGCTGAGGGAATTACATCTGTGAGCTTTCTGAGGCCGAGAGCTACTTCACCGTGCATCGAAGCGGCATGAGCGAGCATACAACGTCCGTTCACATCTCCGATAGCACACAGCTCAGAACCGTTTTTCTGCGAGCCGTCGCTGAAAATGAGGCGCATATTCTCGTCGGTCTTAAGCGCTCCGCGTGAAGTCTCGACACCGAGATTCTCAATGCCTTGCGGAAGAGATGGCCTGCGCCCTACCGACATGAGAACCATTTCAGCCTCAAGAGATTTTTCTTTTCCCTTGGCTGTATAATTTACTGTCACACCAGGAGTCAGGGATGTCACCTGAGCGCCGGTAACGATATTTATGCCCCGACGCTTCAAGGACATGCGAAGCCTTTTTGCAATCTCGGTATCGAAGGGAGGAAGAATCTCATTGCAGTACTCAATCACATTTACTTCCACACCGAGCGCCGAGAAGATTGAAGCGAACTCCATTCCGATAACACCTCCCCCGATTACGGCAAGGCTCTTGGGAAGCTTTTCAATCGAGAGAATACCGTCGCTGGTAAGGGCAAGCTCCTTACCGGGAATATCGAGAACAGCTGGAACCGATCCTGTTGCTATGATAATGAGCGGTGCAGTATAAATCTCACCGTTGACAACCACCTCGTTTCGCGATGAAAAGGCCGCCTCGCCATGGATTACATTGACACCCTTGAGCAATTGAGCGACCCCGTCACGGAGGTCTTCGACAACCTTTCTTTTCCGCTCAATGATACGGGAAAAGTCAATTGCTGCCGACTGTTTTCCAATGCCGAACTCTTCAGCATTGGAAACAGTCATAGCAACTTCCGCCGAGCGGCAGAGTGTCTTTGTCGGGATACAGCCTCGGTTGAGGCAAGTGCCTCCAAGCTCATCCTTCTCAATCAGGGTTACGGTTTTCCCGAGTTCAACGGCTTTGACAGCCGTTTCATAACCCCCGGGGCCGGCCCCTATAATAAGTATGTCCGATTTAATCATGACACAATCAGCTGTTGATGAGTTCTGCGTAGGTGACTATCGGATTCAATGCCGCAGCCGTGTCATCCGGCCTGCGGACAGGAGTTTCGACAGGTGCATTCTTGACGATTTCGGGAGTCTCCGCAGCTTCTTGGGCAATCTTGCGCATCACTTCTATAAATCCGTCAAGCGTTTCCTTGCTCTCTGTCTCAGTCGGTTCAATCATCAGAGATTCATGGAACAGAAGCGGGAAATAGATCGTCGGAGCATGATAGCCGTAGTCAAGCAGACGTTTTGCGACATCAAGCGTAGTTACTCCGGTTGACTTGTCGGCAAGGCCGTCGAACACGAATTCATGTTTGCAGACGCGGTCAATCGGAAGTGCATACAGGTCGCGAAGAGATTCCTTGACATAGTTTGCGTTGAGCGTTGCGAGTGTACCTGCCATTTTAAGGCCGTCACTTCCGAGCGACATGATGTAGGCAAGCGCACGAAGCTCTACGGCGAAATTACCGAGCCATGAGGAGATGCGTCCGAGCGCTGCGGGATTCTTTTCTGTTCCGAATTCGAGTTCAAAAGTGTTGTCGCCCGAAACATTTCTTCTGACAACCCTCGGATTCGGCAGGAACTGCTGCAATCCTTCTCTTACTCCGACGGGGCCGGAGCCGGGGCCGCCGCCGCCGTGGGGGGTGGAGAAGGTCTTGTGGAGGTTGATGTGCATCACGTCGAAGCCCATGTCGCCGGGACGGGCCACGCCGAGCATCGGGTTGAGATTGGCGCCGTCGTAATACATCAGCGCGCCGCATGCGTGTACCAGTTCGGCTATTTCGGGAATGGACTGTTCGAAAATGCCGACTGTGTTCGGGTTTGTCATCATCACCGCCGCCACAGTCTCGTCGAGCAGCGGACGAAGGGCCTCGACATCGACAGTGCCGTCGGGCATACTCTTGACTTCCACAACCTTCAGTCCGGCAACGGCAGCGGATGCAGGATTAGTGCCGTGAGCAGAGTCTGGAACAATAACCTTGGTCCTTGCCATATCGCCGCGGCTTTCATGATAAGCACGGATGACCATGAGACCTGTAAGCTCACCGTGGGCGCCGGCATAGGGATTGAGAGTGAACTCTGCCATACCGCCTATTTCGCTCAGTCGGGACTGGAGAGTATAATATGCCTCAAGCGCCCCTTGAACTGTAGCCGACGGCTGGAAAGGATGAAGCGAAGTAAAGCCCGGAAGTGAGGCAATCTCCTCATTGATCTTGGGGTTATACTTCATGGTGCAGCTGCCGAGGGGATAGAAACCGGTGTCTACACCGAAATTCTTGTTCGACAGGTTGGTGTAATGCCTCACAACTGTAGGCTCATCGACTTCGGGCAGCATGGGTGACTCCGAGCGGAGCAGACCGGAAGGTATTGATTTTTCAATCACATGCTCGCCTTCGCGACAGTGATTGTCAGGAAGACTGTAGCCTGCACGTCCCGGCTTGGAGAGTTCGAAAATGACTTTTCCGTAATAATTCTTATTCATAATTTCGGGACTTTAGCTCAATTGTTTTCCGGGTTATTATTGAAAGCGGGCATCTTGGCCTTTGAGAATGTCTCGGCCCGCCATATATAACGGTCAATCTCTTCCTTGGTGCGGGTTTCAGTAACGCATACGAGAAGTTCGTCGTCTGAGAGCATCACGCCCGGGAGACATCCGCAGGCTGTGCAGACCTCAATGAAATCCACAAGCTTGACCTCTCCCTTGAATCTTACAACAAACTCATTGAGGAAGGGGCGGTCGGGATATTTAAGCTCAAAGGCACCCGTAGCCACGAGTTTCTCAGCCAGATAATGAGCGCCGGCCGACGAAAGCTCGTTGACCTCACGCAACCCTTTGGCTCCCATAAGCGAGAGATAGACTGCGGCATATAGAGCGACATCAGTCCCTGGTTGGAGCAAATGTTGGATGTAGCCTTGTCGCGTCTGATATGCTGTTCGCGGGCCTGGAGGGTCAGCACATATGCCGTGCGTCCTTCTGCGTCCTTGGTCTCGCCGACGATTCTGCCGGGAAGTTTGCGCAGAAGGGCTTGCGTACAGCACATGTAGCCGAGATAAGGGCCGCCGAAATTCAAGGGCATACCGAGCGACTGGGCTTCGCCGGCGGCTATGTCAGCCCCCCATTCACCCGGCGTACGGATTACACCGAGAGCTGAAGCCGGCGAGGTCATAATCAGCAATGCTTTGGCAGCATGCACAGTCTCGGCCACGCCTGTGAAATCTTCAAGAATACCGTAATAGTTGGGAGACGGAAGAATCACACCTGCCACATCACCCTTCTGAAGCATTTCGGCCATTGCATTAAGGTCGGTAATGCCGTCGCTTTCGGGTATTGTATCTACCGCAATGCCATGGTAATGGGCATAGGTGTCAATGACCTCTCTGTAGATCGGATTGACGGTCGCAGAAACCAAAACGCGGTTTTTCTTTCGTGAGCTTGCAACCGCCATCATCATGGCCTCAGCCACGGCAGTTGTACCGTCGTACATCGAAGCATTTGAAACATCCAGACCTGCAAGCTGCGACATCATGGTCTGATATTCGAAAATATACTGCAAGGTACCCTGCGAAATTTCCGGCTGATAAGGAGTATAAGCAGTCAGGAACTCCGAGCGGGAAATGATTGACTGCACCACTGCGGGAGCGTAATGGTCATAGAATCCCGCTCCCGCGAAGCAAGTGAGGGGCTGATTGCGTTCGGCGAGATCATTGAAATAGTCTCTGACCTCCTTCTCGCTCATCTGAGGCTGCAGATTGTAGTCGCGCTTGAGCTTCAGGCTCTCAGGGACGTCGCTGTAAAGTTCGTCAAGGCTGTGCATGCCGCAACGCTCGAGCATTGCGGCAATGTCAGCCTGAGTATGTGGAAAATATCTGTGTATCACCTTAAATACTTTGTGGGGAAACAGTGAGACGGATTATAATTAATGCTTCTCAGCTTCGCAGTGAGCCTTATAGGCTTCCTCGTCCATGAGGTCGTCAAGCTGGGAGAGGTCAGTCATTTCCACCTTGATAATCCAGTTTTCCATGGCATTCTCATTGATGAGACGGGGATTGTCGATGAGCGCCTCGTTGATGTTGAGGACAGCACCGCTGACAGGTGCATAGAGGTCGCTGGCGGCCTTGACGCTCTCGACGGCGCCAAACTCCTCGCCGGCGGCGATGTCGTCGCCCTGCTCGGGCATGTCGACATAGACGATGTTGCCGAGTGCCTTCTGGGCATAGTCGGTGATGCCGATGTAACCGATGTTGCCGTCAACTGTAATATACTCGTGGGTCTCTGAATAATATGTCTTGCTCATAATTATATGTTTTTTTGAAAGTTTATAGTTTTTATGATGTGATTACTTCTTATATGATTTCTTGTAGAATTTTTTGGCTACGACACGTGCAGGGAATGTCTTTTTCCTGATGCGTATCTTAAGTTCATTATCCTTGACAGCATATTCGGTCTTGATGAGAGCCGCGGCAATGCTTTTGTCCACGGAAATACCTCTGTAGCCAGTAGTGACATAACCGATAACCTCGTCGGCATCATTAAGCACCTCGTATCCATGACGTGGAATAGCTCTGTCAAGAAGTTCAAGTCCGACAAGCTTTCTCGGCGCGCCTTCCGCCTTCTGCTTTGCAATAACATCACGACCGATAAATTCAGGCTTGTCAAGCTTCACAAACATTGAAAGGCAGGCTTCAACAGGCGAGATGTCGTCGCCGAGTTCGTCGCCATAAAGCGGCAGACCCACTTCAAAGCGAAGAGTGTCACGGCAGCCAAGTCCGCAGGGAGCGGACTTGCCGGAAGCCATGAGCTTGTCCCACAGACGGCTGACAGTGTCATGGCTCGCATAGATTTCAAAGCCATCCTCTCCGGTGTAGCCCGTACGGCTCACGAGAATCTTTTCGCCTTCGCAGTCACATTCCTTGAATGTGTAGAAAGCAAGTTCTTTGCATGGAATAGAGAGAACCGTTTCCATTACTTTCTCCGCCTCAGGACCCTGGACGGCAAGTTCGCCGAACCGGTCGCTGCAGTTGTCAATCACAACGTCAAATCCCTCGGCGTGGCTGTTGATCCAGTCAACATCCTTATCGATGTTTGAAGCGTTGATTACAAGGAAGAAATGGTTGTCACCTTTCTTATATACAAGCAGGTCATCCACAACACCGCCGGCGGGATTGAGCATCATTCCATACTGAATACCACCGTCAGCGAGGGTTGTAACATCATTAGTGAAAATATGGTTGACAAATCTTTCGGCATCTTTTCCGGTCACATCGACTTCTCCCATGTGGGACACGTCGAAAACTCCGCAATGATTGCGGACGGCATTATGCTCTTCTACGATGCCTTCATACTGGATAGGCATATCGAATCCTCCGAAGGGACTCATCTGTGCGCCGAGAGCCTCATGGCGGTCATGAAGACATGTCTTTTTCAGTTCTTCCATTTATTTAATGTGTTTGGTTGTGGTTTTAGAATATAAGGTTGATTAAATTTTCATTGGTAAGTCCGGGAATCAGCAGAGAGACGTCTGTCTCAGCGAGTGCCGCTTCAAGCCAGTTGCGCTCAAATGGCTTCCCGACAAGAAGAGCAGAAATGCAATCCTCGGCAGCGGCGTTTTCGAGATAGTCGCCGCTTAGGGCAACTGATGAAATCACCCCTTTGCCGAGAGTAATGTCAACGGCAATCTCTCCCACTCCCTCAAAGCGACGCTCGGCATGGATGCTGCCTTTGGGATTCTTACCGAGAAGCCATGAAGGCTCATAGTAAGTCTGCTCAATCCTTTCAACGGCTTTCAGCTCTTCAGATGTGAGAGTTACGGCGCGACCTCCGTCTGTCAGTTCCGTTTTCATTTTTGAAAGGAAATCTTCAAGCGACAGTTCCGGCAAGTATTCTTTAATAGTCGTCACGCGACTTTTCGCCGACTTCACGCCGTGGGACACAAGTTTCGCAACCGACGGGCGGAGGGCCTGCCCCATCAGTTGCGGATCATAATCATAGAGCATGGTCCCGTGGACTATGCTTCTGCCTCCAAGATGATAATATGAATTGCCCGAAACTTTACGGTCACCAATAAGAATATCGTTGCGGGAAGTGTCGGACGCATCAAGACCAAGCTGTCGCAAAGCGCGGACAACAGAGGATGTATAATCACTGAAAGTCCCGCATACATCATCCGACGATGTTATATATGAAAACATTATGTTGTTCATATCAGCCACCACTGCCCCGCCGCCGCTTTTCCTGCGCACGATGTCTATGCCGCTTCCCTTGCAGAAATCGACATCAATCTCCTCTTCGAGCAGCTGATTGCGTCCTATTATAACCGTGGGTTTCACTTGCCAGGCAAAAAAGAAATCACGGCCGGAATAGTTGCGGGCCAGATATTCCTCCAGAGAGAGATAAAAGGCCAATCGGCGCGGTGTGGATTCGTTGATGACTACTAAATCCGGATTTTTCATGGGTTAAACGACTAACCGTTTAAGGTAACAGGTGACAATGCAAAAGTAGTAATTTCCGTCGTTATTCAAGCATTAATTGGAGAAATTTTTCATGAATTTCAAGATTTTGATTTATCATGCTGACAATTCGGATTTTACGGTCGGATGTAGCCGCTTTTGGACCCGTAATGAGAAATTTCATAAAAAAACTTAGGATATGACAATAAAATCAGCCTCCGCGGCGTTTCTACGATATACAATTCACTGACGGTATTCAACTCATTCATCCCCCATTATTGCCTATGAATAAAAATTTTACTCCTATCCCCACTTTAAACACAATCAAAAGCAAGGCTGCGACAGGCCCTTCGGCTGTAACCTTGGCTAAAATCAGGCAGTTTGCCCGCGCTTATTCCTTTTCAAACATGAACGTTCCCGCCCTCGGCGGCATTGTGGCAAACTGAAGCTCGCTTAAAACTTATGTCAACAGTCTTTATTCTTATTATTGCCGTGATTTCTGTCACGGCTTTATTGCTGTATTCAAGTCGGAAATCCTCAGCTGAAATCAAGCGTCTGCGTGAAGAGAATCTTTCTCTCAGTCTGTCACTCGAAAAGTCGCAGACTGAAAACCGTGCCTATTCCGAAGCTGCCGAGGCCAAGATTCGCGATGCAAGGGCGGAAAATGAGCAGCTTAATTTTCGTCTCACAAAGCTCAACGAACAGTTTCTCGAAGCAAAGGCTGAAAATTCCTCGCTTTCAACAAGAGTGGAGATGCAGCGGCAGGAGAATCTTCGCGCCGAGCAGCAGCGTGCCGAGCAGGAAAAAGCTCTTGAAGAACGCTTCAGGAATCTCGCCAATGAGATACTCAAACAGAACACTTCCGACCTCAAGACTCAGAATGAAGAACGCCTGCGTGAAATCCTCAATCCTCTTAAAACCAATATCGATGATTTCCGCAAGACGGTGACTGAGACATATAACAATGAGGCCCGCGAGCGCTTCTCTCTGTCCGAGCGCATTCGCGAACTCGTCGACCTCAACCAGTCCATCTCCAAGCAGGCCAGAGACCTGTCAGAAGCTCTGCGAGGCGACAGCAAGGTGCAGGGCGACTGGGGCGAAATGGTGCTAGAGTCAATTCTCGAAAAATCCGGTTTGCAGAAAGACGAAGAGTACTTCACCCAGGCAACGACCGACGAAAACGGCAACAAGCTTCGCAACGAGGACGGTTCATTGATTCGCCCCGATGTTGTGGTGAAATATCCCGACGGACGTTTCGTAGTGATTGACTCGAAAGTGTCGCTCACGGCTTTTGTCGAGTATGCCAATGCCGATGACGAGGAAACAAGAAACAATGCGGCTCTGCGCCACGTTCGCTCGGTCAGAAAGCATGTCGAGGAACTGTCGCGCAAGCGCTATCAGGAATATGTGGGAGATGCGAAACTTGACTTTGTAATGATGTTCATTCCCAACGAACCGGCTTACATCGCAGCCATGCGTCTCGAACCGACTTTGTGGCAGGATGCTTACGACCGACAGGTATTGATAGTGTCCCCCACTCACCTTGTTTCAGGACTGCGACTTATCGCCCAGCTCTGGAGTCGTGACCGCCACACTAAAAATGCTATCGCCATAGCTGAAGAAGCCGGGAAAATGTACGATAAATTCGCTGATTTCACCAAGGATATGGAGAAAATCGAGAAGGCGATTGGAAGTACACGCAAGGCCTACGATGACGCCATGACGAAGCTGAGCGACGGCACCGGCAACCTTATCGGTCGCGCAAAGAAACTCAAAGAGCTTGGGGTCAAGGCCAACAAGCAGCTTGCAGCCTCAGTCGATAAATCATAAGTTTCCAAATCCCGACCATAATCGCAGTCACAGCAGCTCGCAACTGACATAACTTTGCGGATATAATAACCGATAACTACTGAATGTTATCCACTATCATTTTATAGTGAAATTTCGCTCTCAAAACTCTATATATCAAAATTTTGTTGTATATTTGTAGGATAATAACAACCAAAAGAGAACAGAAATGGCACGACCCATCAAAGAAACCCCGGTGCTAAGGGGAAAGGATGCTGAGAATTTTGCCAAAAGGATAGCAAATCCCGCACCTGTCAGTAAGACTGAAAAGGAAGCGGCAAGAAAGGCATATGAAGCGTTTAAAGCCATAAGTACATTCCCGATGTAATTATGGACTTTAGCAAATTTGTTTTTCGGCAAATCGATGCCGACACCCGGATAAAGTCATTCGATTGTGGCGATGCCGATTTGAATGACTTTTTATTTTCAGATGCTGTCAACTATTATAAATCGATGATGGCGTTGACTTATCTCCTTGAGGATAACGAAACCGACAAGACAGTCGCTTATTACAGTTTGCTGAATGACAAGATAGTTTTCGATCCGGATGACAAGAAATTGTGGAACCGACTTAACCGCTGCATTTCCAATTCAAAACGGAGAAAAGAATATCCGGCGGTTAAGATCGGTCGTCTTGCCATTTCTAAAGATTATGCCGGGAAACAGATTGGCAAAGCTATTCTCCTGCAAGTGAAGCATGTTTTCGCCACAATGAACCGTAGTGCATGTCGTTTCATTACGGTTGATGCATATGCCGCAGCTGTGCCATTCTATGAGAAGTGCGGATTTATGTTTCTTTCAGAGAAAGATAAACATTCTGCAACACGGGCTATGTATTTCGACCTTATCAATTTCCCGAGTCTTTAAATGGGAATTATTATTTTTATCGGGCTAATCGTCGGGGCATAATGCATTTCGTGTTTTCCAAATCCCGACCATAATCGCAGTCGCGGCAGCTCGCAACTGACATAACTTTGCGGATATAAATCACAACAAACGTCATTTTAATCCGCAACATTCATGAAGCAAAACAGGAAATATCCCGAGGGTCTGCTCGTATCAAAAAAATTCTATTCCGACATTATAACCCGTCTTGACAGCATAGGGTCACTTAGCAATACGGATCATGAAAACGCTGTCAAATATGTCACCTGCTACCTCTGCGGACGTCCTTGCGAATATGAACCTGCCGGGGTTGCTCTTATTATCGTTGATTTACTTCGCCCTGAACTTGACCGAGCCGTAGAGCGTTCGCGCCGCGCTCGTCAGCTTGGCGAAAAACGCCGCAAACGCAAAGAGCAAGGCGATTCGGACAATTGCCTTAAGGCTGAATCATTCTTTTCGCAAAAAAGCATGCAAGTTGACGGACTGCCCGACGTATCAGACGAGGAGGCGGACAAAATATTGCCACCGATGAACCGTCACCAGAGAAGACTCCTTGAGAGACTGCTCAAAAAGAAGAACAGAAGGGATTCAAAGAATAGATAGCTCCAGAACTTCCGAGGTTGAGTCTTTGACCTTATACAAATCTGACGCCCGCATGCCGACAACCCATATTATATCTTCATTTCTAAGAAGGATGCGAACCTTCCCTTTTTCGTGAATCGACAGTTTTGCATCGCTGAACAGGTCGCTGACCAGACGGCTCCCTTTCATTCCGAATGGGCGGAATCGGTCCCCCTTTCGCCATGAGCGCAAAGTAAAGGTAGGTCTGCCGGTCAAAACTGCGGCATCAAGATAGATGCTGTTCTTTTTCAATTGACCGCCATTCTTCATCAGACAGAAGTCTTGCAGCGACAATTTCCGGCATGAGAACGGGGCTTTGTCAAGGCTGACAGTGACAGCATCCGTGGAAGAAGCATCACTCTCCGTAATCGGGATAAGCACACCCCTGTCAAGAAAATATGAAACGGGAGTTGATTTGAACACCTTTCCCGACGCCGGGCAACCTTTCCCGCTGTTCATCGAATCAAGAATATTCTCTGTCTGAGTCATATTCAATCCCACTCTGGAAAGCAGTTCAAAAAGCACCATTCTCGGATGCTTCTCCTTAATCATAACCGTGGCGATGTCAATCTTGCCCTCCCTGTCGACATAGCGCTCTGTAAGCTCATCGATAAAGTCATTATACAGAGCATAATTATCCTGCAGGCGGGAAATACTTGAGGCGACAGACTGCGATGCTCCGGGAAAAACATCTTCAATCCCCGGGATAACCAGATTCCTCAGTTTGTTGCGCGTGAAATCGTTTTCAAGGTTCGTGGAGTCTGTCACATAGGATGTCGCTATGCTGTCAAGATAGTCGAGAATCTCAGCGCGTGTCATCTCCAGTAATGGTCTGATCACATTACCTCTGCGCGGAAGCATCGCTTTCAGGCCTCCAATTCCGCTGCCTCTGAGCAGATTTATGAAGAACGTCTCCACGTTGTCCTCCTTATGGTGACCTACAGCCACAGCTTTACATCCGCGGGATGACAGCAATTCCGCCCACCAGTCATATCTCAGGGAGCGGCATGCCATTTCAATGGATTCGCCTGTCGACTTCATGCGGGCGGCGACATCGAAGTCGACCCTTACAAGTTCAACGCCGAGCCTTGTGCAAAGCGCCTCGCAGAACTGCTCGTCGCGGTCGCTTTCCTCACCGCGCAGGTGAAAATTGCAATGCGCGGCGAGGCATTTGTAACCGAGGTTAACAAGCACCGACAGCAAGGCCACCGAGTCGGCTCCCCCGCTCAGACCGACAACGACAGTGTCGCCTGCCTCAAGAAGATGGTGACGGCGGATATATTCTCCTGCTTTATCCTTGAATGAAGTCTGCATAATTCTTCAGCGGCCTCAAAAACCGACGATATAAAATAAGATGTTTGGTGCAAAAATAGTAAATTTGCACCAAACATCGCGGTAAGTTCGTCAATGAAATGTCAGTTTAGTCTTCAAGGGCGATAAACATGCCGTTGACATCGAAGAGATAAGTGTCAGGGTCTGGAATGGAAAGTTCGACACTGCATACCTTTTTGCGGTTGAATTCGATTGACTCTACATTGTTCACGAGTCCATCCTTTTCGAGACGGCTGTAAGCTTTGTGATGCATCACGTCCTTGACTACTGTAGCGGGGAGCGTAGTATTATCTGCTGCGTCAATCTCGGTGACTTCACCCTTGCTGTTGAACTCGATGTCGATGCCGTTGATAAGTTCGACTTCATATTTGCCCTTGGCGAAATATTTCTCGCATGAGCGCACTCCGATGTTTTTAAAGTGTTTCTCAATGAATGAGCGAGCCTTTGACGGAAGCTGTGAATAATTCTGAGAGCCAGACATCACAATGCCGGGGTTTCCACCGTTATTTATAGGAGCCTGCGCAACAGCGTCGGCAGCTCCGAAAAGAATCGCTAATGAAACAATACCCGAAAGAATACTTTTAATTTTCATAACTATAAGAATTTAATAAGTTCCACATTCTTTAATAGTAACAATCCAGCTTTTAAAATGTTGCCTCCTTATTTTTACTGTTTGAAGAATGCTCACTGATTGTATGGATTACCTCAAAATACTCGATTCTGAATTTGACAGTCCGCAGGCTCTGCCGTTCGCCACGGAGATTCGTGCCGGCTTTCCGAGTGTGGCTGAAGGATATGAGAACTCGTCGATTGACTTTAACCGCGATCTCATCCGCCACCCCGAAGCCACCTTTTATGGACGTGTCTATGGCGACTCCATGATTGACGCAGGGATTTGCGACGGTGACATTGCAGTTATCGACCGCTCTGTGGAGGCTGTCAACGGCGACATTGTCGTAGCCTTCGTCAACAATGAGTTTACAATCAAATATCTCGACACTTCCCATCTGTCGGAAGGATACATCGAACTCCGCCCTGCAAACGCCGATTTCCGTCCTATCAGAATCATGCAGTCAGACCGATTCAAGGTCTGGGGCGTTGTCGTCTGGACTATAAAGAAATGGCACTGATTCTTTATTAATAATCACCATAAGGCATGTCCTGCTACTACGTCATTTGCGATTGCGACAATTGTTTTGTGTCCTGCGAGAAGGTGTTTCGCCCTGATCTCGAGGGGCGCCCCGTTGTGGTGCTATCCAACAATGACGGGTGTGTCGTGGCCCGCAGTCCCGAAGCGAAAGAACTTGGTATCAGCATGGGTGTGCCTTTCTACCAGTTAAGGCGGCGTTTCAACGAAAATCAGGTGATTGCTTTTTCGTCGAACTATGAGCTTTATGCCGATATGACCTCGCGCGTCATGAGTCTTATCCGCAAAAGTGTGCCTGCGTTTTTCAGATACTCTATTGACGAGGCTTTCTGTGTTATGCCGTCGAAGCCTTACGACGAGTTGAAAGCCTGGGGCGAGAATCTCTCGGCGTGGATTATGAAACTGACAGGCATGCCCGTAAGCCTCGGCCTTGCACGGACTAAATCACTCGCCAAGATTGCCGTGCATTTTGCCAAAAAGTATCCCGGCTACAAGCATTGTTGCGTCATAGACAGTGAGGAGAAACGCCTCAAAGCCCTCTCTCTTGTGGAGATAGGCGACGTTTGGGGTATCGGACGCAGAATCGTGAAGCGACTCACTGCTCAGAATATCTTCACGGCACTCGACTTCGCCCGAAAACCGCATGATTGGGTCAGCGAACGCTATAATATTGTGACCGAAAGGACATGGCGCGAGCTTAACGGTGAGGACTGCATTCCCGACGAAACCATGGCAGCGAAAAAGAGTATCACAGTCAGCCGCAGTTTTGCGGAAAAGGTCAGAGACCTCCCGACACTGCGCACCCATGTGTCAAACTTCGCTTCACGCTGCTCTGAAAAGCTTCGGGGGCAGAATTCGGTGGCGGCTATAGTGGGTGTGTATATCGTGACCAACCGTTTCAATCCTAACGAACCGCAGTATGGCAACATGCTTGAGTACAAGCTCTCCACTCCGTCGGCTTCGACAATCGATATCGTCAATGCTGCATGCCGTGCGCTCGCAATGATCTACAAGGAAGGATATGTCTATAAGAAAGCAGGTGTCATCCTCATGGGGATATCCCGGGGTGACAGCGTCCAGCCGGATCTGTTTGAATATTCCCCGGAGAGAGCCTCGCGCCACAGGCGTCTTGACGAGACTGTCGACCGTATCAACAGGATTCAGGGAAGAGCAACCGTCACTCTCGGAGGCATGCACTACGGGCTGCCCGACACCAAGTCGAAAGCTGACCCCTATGCTGATATTATCCGCCATGACCACAGATCGCCGAGTCCGACAACGAACTGGCGCGATATAATCAAACTATACTGATTGAAGCGGCGCGGAGCTGTAATCCTCAGTCATCCTGCTTTTGCCGTTTCGACAAATTTTCGCTAATTTTGCATGTCTGTGCTGTCGAGCTTGCAGTTTAGTGCGCAGCCGGAATATCCACTGTAATTTGAAAGATGATTTATCCCGATAAGATAGAAGAAAAAATAGGATTCACAGCTGTCAGGACCGAACTTGACAGGCGATGCCATTGCGAAGGCGCTCGAAAAAAGTGTGGCGAAATGGAGTTCCTGACTGACTATCCTTCAGTGCTTTCGTCGCTGACTGCCGTTGCCGAAATGGTGGCTGCCAATCATAGCGACGAGACTCTTCCACTCGAAGGAGTCAATGACATCGACAAGGATCTTTCGCTTATAAAGATTCCCGGCACTTTTCTTGAGATAAAAGATCTCATAAAGGTGAGGAGGATGCTTGACTGCTTTTCAAAAGTAGCCTCTTTCTTCAAAACCAACGCAGGAGAAGGCTCGACGCCTTATAAGACTCTTGCCGCGATAAGCGAGGGGCTGAATGAAATCCCCCCATCCCTTGCGGCAATGATTGACCGCGCCATAGAGCCGACTTCGGGCGCTGTGAAAGATAACGCCTCGCCTGCGCTGGCCGATATACGCTCTCGCCTGCGCGGCATGTCGGGACGCGTCAATTCAATTCTCCGCAAGGTACTTGCCTCTGCAATATCCCAGGGCTTGGTTGATGCCGACACTACCCCGGCTGTTCGCGACGGACGTCTTGTGATTCCTGTCCCGCCGATGAACAAGCGTAAGATTCAGGGCATTGTGCATGATGAGTCGGCATCCGGAAAAACACTCTTTATAGAACCGGCTGAGGTTGTGGAAGCCAATAATCTCACACGCGAGCTGCAGATTGAGGAAAACCGCGAGATTCTCCGCATCCTTACGGTGATTGCCGATGAACTTCGTCCGCACATTCCCGAAATGCTTGCCGCGGCCGACATTATATATCACCTCGACTTTATCAATGCCAAGGCGAGCTATGCCGACGCTGTCGGCGGAGTGATGCCGAATGTGCATGACCGCGAGGAGATAGAGTGGTATCACGCCTGCCACCCGGTGCTGAAACTTTCGCTCGAGCGCCATGGCCGTGAGATTGTTCCGATTGACATCCGTCTTGACAATCAGACGCGAATCCTTGTCATATCCGGCCCCAACGCGGGAGGCAAGTCTGTCTGTCTGAAAACGGTCGGAACATTGCAATATATGCTGCAGTGCGGCATTCTTCCCCCTGTCCATGACAATTCCCACTTTGGGATATTCAAAGATATGTTTGTAGATATCGGTGATGACCAGTCGTTTGAGGATGACCTTTCTACCTACAGCAGCCACCTGCGCAGCATGAAGTTTATGCTCCAGAAAGGCCGCAAGGGATCCCTTTTTCTGATTGACGAGATGGGTTCCGGCACCGAACCGCAGATCGGCGGCGCTCTTGCCAAGGCTATTCTCGAGCAGATGAACGCAAAGGAAATGTGGGGTATTGTGACGACACACTATCAGATACTCAAACAGTTTGCAGAGGATGCCGACGGCCTTATAAACGGATCAATGCTTTATGACCGCCACCGCATGCAGCCGATGTTCAAACTGTCGATTGGCAATCCCGGCAGCTCCTTTGCTGTGGAGATTGCCCGCAAGATTGGTCTGCAGCCCGACGTGATTGCCGCCGCAGAAGAAATTGTCGGAAAAGAGTATGTCAATCTTGATAATTATCTCCTTGATATCACACGCGACAAGCGCTATTGGGAGAACAAACGCATTTCAATCCGGCAGAAGGAGAAGAAACTCGAGCAGATGATGGCGCAATATGCCGAAGATGCAGAGCAGCTGCGTGTGAAGCGCCGCGACATTATCGAAGAGGCCCGTTCGGAAGCGAAAAAGATTCTCGACTCATCGAATGCGGTAATCGAACGTACCATAGCTGACATAAAGCAGGCCAATGCCGAGCGCGAGCGCACTCTTGAAGCCCGAAGGAAACTGAAGGAGGAGCGCGTGGCTCTCGAACGCGAAGGCAAGGCTTACAGGGATTCCAACAAATTGCTGTCGAAGGCTCCGAAGAAGAGCAGGAAGACGGCTGAGGCCACAGCCTCGCAGGGAGTATCAGCCCGTAAGGAGCTTGCTGTCGGCGACAATGTGAAGCTCGACGGAGCCGGAACTGTAGGTACAGTGCTTGAGATTTCAGGCAAGAATGCCGTGGTGGCTTTCGGCAACATGAAGACCACCGTCAAGACTTCGAGGCTCACGCCTACCGCCGCCCAACCCAAAGCTCCGGCTAAATCCACTGTGTCGATGCAGACCATCGATTCCGGCTATGAACGCCAGCTCAATTTCAAGCAGGAGATAGATGTGAGAGGCATGAGAGCCGACGAAGCCATTCAAGCCGTCACATATTTCATCGACGATGCAATCCGCTTCAGTATCGCCCGTGTAAGAATTCTCCACGGCACCGGCACCGGCGCGTTACGTCAGGCCCTGCGCGCCTTCCTCGCAACAATTCCCGGCGTGGAAACGTTTCATGATGAGGACGTTCGCTTCGGCGGCGCGGGCATAACCGTCGTAAACCTCAAATAATGACCTTGGCAGTTTGCCAAATGGGAAATTAGTTTGTAATTTTGTGTGCTGTTCCGACAGCCGTCTTATTTTATCACGCAACTCAAAAATTATAATCATAATATGGCAACAAAACCATTCAAATATCAGGAGATGTTCCCTTTAGGACCTGATACCACCGAGTATTACAAACTCACATCCGACTATGTGAAAGTCGAGAACTGGGGCGGGCACGAATTTCTCGTAGTAGACCCCGAGGCTCTCACAGTGCTTGCGCGCGCCTGCACACATGACAACGCCTTCATGCTTCGCCGCGAGCACAACGAGATGGTGGCTAAGATTCTTCAGACCCCGAAGCTTCAGAAAACGATAAGTTTGTGGCTCTCACCATGCTCCGCAATGCCGAGGTGGCTGCCAAGGGCGCTGCTTCCCTTCTGCCAGGACACCGGCACTGCCATCTGCCACGGCGAAAAAGGCCAGAATGTCTACACCGGCTGCGACGACGAGGAGAAGATCTGCAAAGGCGTATATCTCACCTACACCACCGACAATCTCCGCTACTCGCAGAACGCACCCCTGACCATGTATGACGAGGTGAACACCGGCTGCAACCTCCCCGCTCAGATCGACATCCATGCCACCGAAGGCGACGAATACAAGTTCCTCTTCGTGGCCAAGGGCGGCGGTTCGGCCAACAAGACATATCTCTATCAGGAGACCAAGGCCATCCTCAATCCCAAGACTCTCGTCCCCTTCCTCGTTGAGAAGATGAAGAGCCTCGGCACTGCCGCCTGCCCTCCCTATCACATCGCATTTGTTATCGGCGGCACATCTGCCGAAAAGAATCTCGAGACTGTCAAGAAGGCTTCTGTCAAGTATTATGACGCTCTGCCCGACCACGGCAACGAGCTCGGCCATGCCTTCCGCGACAATGAGCTTGAGGCAATCCTCAAGAAGGAGGCTGAAAGCTCGGCCTCGGCGCACAGTTCGGCGGCAAATACTTTGCCCACGACATCCGCGTGATCCGTCTCCCCCGCCACGGCGCATCCTGCCCCGTAGGTCTCGGCGTTTCCTGCTCGGCCGACCGCAACATCAAGGCCAAAATCAACCGTGAAGGCCTCTGGATTGAAAAGCTCGACAGCAACCCCGGCGAACTCATCCCCGAAGAATACCGCAAGCAGGGCGAAGGCAATGTAGTGAAGATCGACCTCAACCGCCCCATGGCAGAGATTCTCGAGGAGCTCACCAAGTATCCCGTCTCCACCCGTCTTTCGCTCAACGGCACCATCATCGTGGGCCGCGACATCGCTCACGCCAAGATCAAGGAGCGTCTTGACAAGGGCGAGCCCATGCCTCAGTATCTCAAGGATCACCCCATCTACTATGCCGGCCCCGCCAAGACTCCCGCAGGCATGCCTTCAGGCTCGTTCGGCCCGACTACCGCAGGACGTATGGACTCTTATGTCGACCAGTTCCAGGCTGCAGGCGGCTCGATGGTGATGATTGCCAAGGGCAACCGCAGCAAGCAGGTGACCGACGCATGCCACAAGCACGGCGGTTTCTATCTCGGCTCTATCGGCGGTCCCGCTGCCATCCTGGCCCAGAACAGCATCAAGAAGGTTGAGCTGCTCGAATATCCCGAACTCGGCATGGAAGCCATCTGGAAAATCGAGGTGGAAGACTTCCCCGCATTCATCCTTGTTGACGACAAGGGCAACGATTTCTTCACCGAAATCTCTCAGCGTTGCTCGGGTTGCCCCATAGCCGACGACAAGCATTGAGAAACAGGTCGAGAGTTTGACTACTAATATTTATGATATACGCCGCAGAGGCATCATCGGCTTTTTGATATTGTCGGTGGTGGTTGTCGGCGTATTTCTTTTTTATTCCGACTCTCTGGTCAAGGATCTCTCGGAGCAGGAGCGCGAGAGAATGCAGATATGGGCCGATGCCACAAGAGAAATGGTCAATATCGGCACTTCCGACGAATCGGACGGATTTGCCGATGTCGACTTTCTCCTGTCGATTATCGAACGCAACCGGACTATCCCCGTTTTGCTGACAGATGACAGCGGCGAGATAATAATGCAGCGAAATTTCACGCTGCCCGAGCCTGCCGACTCGCTGTCGGTGTTCTCACTCAGCGATGCCAACCGCAAGTTTCTTATTGACAAATATGAGGAACTCAGCAAGACTTCCAATGTCATTGACATAGACCTTGGAGAGGCCGGCAGACAGCATCTTTACTATGAGGATTCAAAAGTGCTTAAAAGCCTTAGTTTCTATCCATATGTGCAGGTGCTTGTGCTGCTTGCCTTTGTCCTGATTGTCTACTACGCCGTTTCATCTACCAAGCGGGCCGAACAGAATAAAGTGTGGGTCGGTCTTTCAAAAGAAACCGCCCATCAGCTCGGCACACCCATTTCCTCGCTCATGGCGTGGATGGATATTCTTGAGGAGTCAGGAGTCAGCGGCGAGATTGTCACTGAGATGAACAAGGATGTCCGCCGACTGTCGACAATCGCTTCACGCTTCTCCAAAATCGGTTCACGGCCCTCAATGGAGATCGAGGATCTCAATGAGGTTGTAAGCCGTTCGGCCGAGTATATGCAGACACGCATCTCCAGCCGCATAAAGCTGTCAATTATCCCTGCGCCTGAAAAGATTCTTGTGACACTTTCAACTCCGCTGTTGGAATGGGTTATGGAAAATCTTATCAAGAATGCAGTCGATGCCATGGAAGGAAGCGGCAGCATTACAGTGGAGGTCTTTGAGACAAAAGGCAAGGCTGTGGTTGAAGTGACTGATACCGGCAAGGGAATCGCAAGAAAAAACCAAAGTGCGATTTTCAATCCCGGCTTCACTACAAAGAGCCGCGGCTGGGGTCTGGGACTTACTCTGACAAAGCGCATCGTGGAGGAATACCATGGCGGTCTCATTTATGTAAAAAAATCAGAGATAGGCGTAGGCACCACTTTTGCAGTCGAACTCCCCCTCGCCAAAGATCAACAGACTGTTTAGTTTTTTACTTGTAATACATATATTAAAAGCGTTTTAACTGATTTAAAATCATGTCAATCAAATTTAATTCCAAGTATTTTGCTCTTTGCCTTATGGCACTCCCCATGCTGACAGCATGCAGCGACGACGATGATAACAACGACGGCGATATCCCCGGATATACCCGTGTCGCTGAGATTACTTTTGAAAATTCAAACATTACTCTTGCCGGTCCCACCTCGTATGGCGACAATCTCTATAACGATTTCACCGGCGGCACCAAGTTTACCGCAGGCTCAATCAGCTTCAACAAAGGCGCTGACGCCATGACTTTCGGTCTCAATACCCATGGCTATTTCCCCAATGAGTATACACTTTTCAACGGCGGTATGTTCCTTTCGCAGTTCAATCTCCGTTCCAACCCTTCGACAGTCACTGATGCAAGCTGGTGGTATACTTATCAGAACCAGTGCAGTGTCTATAATGTGGATTCAACTGACGGCGCCAACTCCAGAGCAGGTGACGACGGCTCGAACACATTCGCAGTTGTCAACGGATGCTGCAACGAGAGTGAGGTGGCAAGCGTCTACGGAAACGGCAAGGAGGTCAGCCTCGGCAGTTTTGCGTTTGATAACGGAGCAGAATTCCTCATCGGAGAAATCGAGGTATGCAACACCTCTTATGTCTATGGCACAATCGTAAACGGCAATAACTTCTCTCAGCCTCTCAGCTCCAACAACGGTTGGTTCAAGGTTCAGGCTTACGGCTACGACGCTCAGGGAAACATCACCAATGGCGGAAAGCCTGTTGAGTTCATAGTTTGCAACTACTCGCAGACCGGCGCTGCAAAGGCAATCGACAATGATTGGGAAGACTGGAATCTTTCACAGCTTGGCCTCGTGAATCGCGTTGTATTCAATTTCGTGGGTTCCGACGCAAGCGCATGGGGTCTTAACACGCCTGCCTACATTGCCCTTGACAATATCGAGGTTTACGCCAAGAAGAACTGATATTCAACACATATCTACTAATATATCCCGACCAAGGCTATTGCCCTTTGGTCGGGATTTCGTATATTTGCACTAATATCAAACCTTACGGTTGCAATAGGACAACCTCTTAAAACAGAAACACCCTTTTATGACAACACTCCGACAGTTAATGACAGAGGCCAAAGGCAGGCTCACACCGATTTACGGCGAGTCAGAATCTCAATGGCTGTTCAGAACAATCATGGAACATCTCAAAGGCTGGGATCAGGTTGAAATCGCAGTGCGAGCCAATGACGAAGTGTCGGATTTCATCATCGGCGAAGTCAATAAGGTTGTTGACAGACTTTGCAAAAATGAGCCGATTCAATATATTTTCGGTGATACCTACTGGCACGGCATGACCCTCAAGGTCTCCCCAGCCGTACTGATTCCCCGCCCTGAAACCTCAGAGCTTGTCGACATTATTGTCGATGAGAATAAGGGGAGCGACCTTAAGGTGTTTGATATTTGCACCGGTTCGGGCTGCATTGCGGTGGCTCTTGCCAAATCGCTTGCATTTCCTGACGTAAGCGGCTGCGATATTTCCGACGACGCCCTGAGAATAGCCGGGACCAATGCTGCCGGTCAAAAAGTCAAAGTTGATTTCTTCAAGGCTGATGCTCTCAATCTCGCCACGGAAGAGAGTGTATATGACATAATCGTGTCAAATCCGCCCTATGTCATGGAGAACGAAAAAGCGGAGATGAGTCACAATGTGCTGGATTTTGAACCCGGAATAGCATTGTTTGTCCCCGACAATGATGCTCTCAGATTTTATACAGCTATCGCAGCCTATGCCGAGAAGGCACTTAAGCCCGGTGGCAGACTGTACTTTGAACTTAATCCGCTGACTTCCGACGAATTGCTCCGTCAGATGAAGCAGCAGAGTTGGGATGAAGTCGCTGTGCTGCCTGATATGCATGGCAAAAAGCGCTTTTTAACCGCACGTAAGTAACCATGCTCCAAAAGAAAAAGCCTTTAAGCTACGAAAATGCGCTGATGCGCGTGGCGACGCTATGCTCCCGCTGCGAGCAATGCACCCCCGACATACTCAAAAAACTCTCTGCATGGGGGCTGTCAGCCTCCGATTCCGAGAAGCTTATCAGGAGAATGGAGGAGCTGAATTTTATTGATGACCGTCGCTTTGCCAAGGCATACGCTCACGATAAATTGTGTTTCAGCGGCTGGGGACGAAGAAAGATAGCGCAGGGCCTCTGGCTTAAGAAACTGCCGCACGATATAATTGAGGCGGCTTTTGATGATATTGAAGATGAGGAATACTTTGAGGTGGCTCTTCGAGTCGTAAGGTCAAAAGCCAGATCATATAAAGAATGGCCCTTGGGACGGGAAAATAAAGTCAAGCTCCTCAAGTATGCCATGAGTCGCGGATTTGAATATCCTATCGTGGCAGAAATAATCCGCAACCGTCTTGTCAGCGAGAATGAAAGCGTGGAGTGAATAAACTTTTTTAGCGTTATGAACAGAGCCGATCAGCTGTTGGGACAAATCAGGAATATAATCAAACCCTGGGCCACAGGGCTTGTCAATGTCATATTCCCTAATGTTTGTACAGTCTGCAAACGCTCACTTGTCGACGGCGAGAAAGTGATGTGTCTGCATTGTCTTGTCGATTTGCCTGAAACCAATCTCCACGCGTCGCAACCGAACCACATCCATGAACGTCTTATGGCTGTCGGGATGCCGATTGAAAAAGCCGCTTCGTATTTTTATTATTATCGTGACACGCCATATACGGCACTCATTCATGACACGAAGTACAGAGGACGACCCTCCGTTGGAAGATTCCTCGCCCGCCGACACGCAGGGAAACTTGTCAATTGCGGATTTTTCGACGATATCGACTGTATCGTCCCTGTCCCGCTCCACAGATTTAAGAAAATGATGCGAGGCTATAATCAGGCAGAGGAAATAGCCAAAGGCCTCTCAGCTGTATCGGGTCTGCCCGTAGTCAATGCGCTCAAAGCCGCCTACCACACTACCCAGACGCGCAAGGACTCACATCAGCGTCTTCTGAATGTGAAGGGGGTCTACAGCGTAAGTGATACTGAGGCAATCCGCGACAAGCATATACTTCTGCTTGACGATGTCATAACAACCGGAGCCACACTCCTTTCATGCATACAATCAATACGCACAGCCTGTCCGTCGACACGAATCAGTGTCTATTCCCTCGCCATAACGCGGCTTATGTGAGTATTTTGGCAAAATTGACTAACACTTTGTCTGTGACGGAAACTATTACATGGTTATAAAACGGCAAATTATTCGTAAATTTGCACTGATGTTTCCTTTACGTGCCAAACGATTATTTACTGCACTATTGCTGATCGCAGTATTCCTTTCCGAGACTGTCGCTTCGGAAAAGACTGACACGCTGTCATCCGGCAAGCGAAAAGGACTTTTGGCGAGTGTCATAGAATACTTTGACAAGTCAAACAAAAGGGAACTCGGCAAACGTCCGAATTTTACTCCGCTCGGCGGGCCTCACTACTCTTCCGAAAAAGGTCTCGGACTCGGTCTTGTTATAGCCGGGGATTACTCTACCTGTCCCTCCGACTCTACTCTCCCTGCTTCGAATGTGTCAATTGTGGGAGACATTGCGACCAAAGGATATTTCTCCACAGGCATCAGAGGCGTACATGTCTACCCTTCGCATGAACGACGAATCAATTACAACCTGAAATTCCAGTCGTTTTCAACCTACTTCTGGGGTATGGGCTATGAATGGGGAAATAACAAGCACAATAAAACCAAATATAAGCTCTTCGACCTTACACTTTCCGCCGATTATGAATGGAACATTGCCAACGGTCTGTTTTTAGGCCCGGCAATTGAAGTGAGCTATACAAATGCGCATGACATCGAGGACTACCGTCCATGGCAGGGACAGAAAACCCACTACATGACCGCTGCTGCAGGCGGCAGACTCCAATATGATCTTCGCGACAACCTCACATATCCCCACCGCGGAATGCTTCTGGAGCTTACGCAACTGTTCGCTCCTCGATTCTTCGGAAACAGCAGTCATGCATTCATGAGTACCGATGTCGCCTTCAACTTCTATACGCCTGTGTGGAAAGACGGAATCCTGGCAACGCGCTTTCACTCAGAATGGACAGTCGGCAGAACGCCATGGAGCAAATTAGCCTTTCTCGGAGGCGACTCCATGAGAGCCTACTACGAAGGTCGCTATCGCGACAAATGCGCTTCGGACATCACTGTCGAACTGCGTCAGAAAATCTATCGCCGATCCGGAATCGCCGTATGGTGCGGAGTCGGCACTGTATATCATAATTTTTCAGACATTCGTTTCAAACGGCTCCTGCCTGAGGCCGGTATAGGCTATCGATGGGAGTTTAAAAAGAATTCAAATGTCAGAATGGACATCGCTGTCGGCAAACATTCCACCGGCTTCCTCTTCGGACTGAATGAAGCATTCTGAGACCCACAATCGCAGGTGTGATTCAAGTTCTGCAGCAGTGTAGTCCGTCAATTTCTAATAACAATGGTTCGTAACACAGTCTTTTACCTGCTGCTTGCCTCCTTACTGATTCCAAACGTGGCTCTTTCAATCACCGAGCCTTTGGGAATTGCAGGTGCAATCACTAATATTCTGCTCCCCGGGGGCATCATATATCTTCTTATCAGTCTTTCACGGAAACTCGGACGTACAATCTGGCTGAGCTTCCCTCTGATGTTTTTCGCCGCCTTTCAGATAGTACTTCTCAGCCTTTACGGACGCAGCATCATCGCTGTGGATATGTTTCTGAATCTTGTCACGACAAACACTGCTGAGGTGGCGGAGCTTTTAGGCAACATGTTCCCGACTATCGGTCTTGTGGTTGCGATATATGTACCCTTGCTTGTTACAGGCGTAATCTATATACGGCGCAAAGCTCGGCTGTCGGAATCATTCCTGAGAAAGAACCGCAGGACAGCTGTGGCAATAACAGCAGTCGGCATCATATCACTAATCATATCATATGCTCTGCCGGGGAATTATGCAGTCAGGCGTGACCTCTACCCTGCCAATATCTTTTACAATATATATCTTGCTTTCGACAGAACCGCCAAGACAGCTTCCTATCCCGAGACTTCAGCTGATTTCAGCTATGGGGCAAAGTCCGAACATCCGCAGGGTCAACGCGAGGTATATCTGCTGATAGTCGGCGAAACGGCAAGGGCTGCCAACTGGGAGATTCTCGGCTACGACAGAGCCACCAATCCGAGACTTTCGGCAAGAAATGATATATTTGCAGGAGACAAGGCATACAGCGAGAGCAACACAACCCACAAAAGTGTACCGATGCTGCTGTCGCCCGTTGAAGCAACGAGCTATGACAAAGATATATATCGCGTCAAAAGCCTTGTAACCGCTTTCAAAGAAGCGGGATTCTCAACGGCATTCTTTTCCAATCAAAGATATAACAACTCATTCATTGACTTTTTCGCGGAAGAGAGCGACACCACCGTATTTATCAAAGAGCGTCCGGGGATTGACCTGTCGCTCGACAAAAACAAGAATTCCGACGATGAGCTGTTGCCATTCATGGATGAAGTTTTGAAGAAAGGGAATACCAAGCAACTGATCGTACTTCACACCTATGGGTCGCATTTCAACTATAACGACCGATACAGCGCAATTGATGCCAGATTCAAGCCCTGTGACTACGACGAAGCAAGCAAGAGCATGCGCGACAGACTTATAAATGCCTATGACAATACGATAGTTGCAACTGACAGGCTGATTGCAAGCTGCATTGACAGACTAAGTGCTAACGACAGCATTGTTGCCGGAGTTCTATATACGTCAGACCATGGTGAGGATATCTTCGACAACGGAAGCTCCAGATTTCTTCACGCATCGCCCCGACCGACGCTCTATCAGGTACATGTCCCGTTCATTGCGTGGCTATCAGAATCGTATCGCTCGGCCTATCCCGAGAAAGCAAATGCATTGTCGACCAATATCGGGAAGTTGATTTCAACTTCAAGGTCATTCTGCCCTACAGCACTTGACATGGCAGGAATTAAGGTTGCGGACAACGCGGGAGTTGATTCGACGGCATCGCTTACGTCCCCTGCATACGCTCCCCGCGAGCAGCTCTATCTCACGGATCATAATGAAGCGGTGACACTTGAAGAGATACTTTGACATCAGCGGACAAATTATAGTAACCGGAAAGCATTAATAAACAAGAAAGCCGGATATGCTTAAGCTTTACAGCGTCAGAGCATATCCGGCTTTCAGTATCTGTTATCGCGTCAGATCAACCGCATCTTGAGGAACCGCAAGAAGTGCAGATGAGGCAGCCTTCTTGATAGACAAGTGTTTCCTGTCCGCAGTTGGGACACTTCTGGCCTGTAGCCTGTGTGCCTGAGGGCAGATATTTCTTCAGTGCGCGCTCAACACCCATTTTCCAGGTGTTGATCGACTGTGAGTCGAGTTCAAGACCGTTGACAAGCTTGAGCACCTGGTCGATAGGCATGCCGTAGCGGAGCACACCCGAGATGAGTTTGGCATAGTTCCAGTATTCAGGATTGAATTTGTCGGAAAGGCCTTCGATGGTGGTCTTGTAGCCGCGCTTGTTGATGAACTGGAAGTCGTAGCGCTTGTTGCCGTTCTCGTCGTAGCCTTGATAATCTTGCCCTTGGTGACAGATTTGGGGCAGAAGATACCGTCCTCGTCATCGGCCAGACCGGTGAAAATCTCATAGGGACGTCCGTCGTTCAAGGCCGACGAATGCAATCCACTTCTCCTTGTTGTTCTGGAAGCGGACCACATCAGCCTCCAGTTCAACGGGACGTTTTCCGACGTGGTGAGTGCTGAAAGACTCAGCCACGGAAAGAGCAGGCGCCTTGGCCTCGTTGCCGTCATTCTGCTCAACACCCTTTTCGCGATCTTTCTTCTTATTCTCGTCGGCGGAAATAAGCACACCAGAACGGCAGCCGTCACGATAGATAGTACAGCCTTTGCAACCGGCTTTCCAGGCCTCGAGATAGAGAGTGTTTACGAGTTCGACTGTTGTATCGGCAGGAAGATTGATGGTAACCGAAATCGAGTGGTCAACCCATTTCTGAACCGCACCCTGCATCTTGACCTTTTCAAGCCAGTCGATGTCGTTGGCAGTGGCTTTATTATAGGGCGAGCGGGCCACGAGCTCGTCGAGTTCAGCCTGAGTGTAGTCGTTGCGCTGCTCGATGCCGTTGATTCTCATCCACTCAAGGAATTTGGGATGGTAGACGATATACTCTTCGAAAGCGTCGCCCATTTCGTCCACGAAGTCAACGTGAGAGTCCACATCGTTGGCGTTGACCTTGCGGCGGCGCTTGTAGACAGGCATGAACACCGGCTCGATACCCGACGAGGTGCGGGTCATGAGCGAAGTGGTGCCGGTAGGAGCGATGGTGAGGCAGGCAATGTTTCGACGGCCATGGACCTCCATGTCAGCAACAAGGGCAGGGTCGGCTTCACGCAGACGGCAGATATAGGGATTATTGCGTTCGCGCTCGGCATCATAGACTTCAAACGCACCGCGCTCCTTGGCCATGTTGACAGAGGATGCGAAAGCGGCAAGCGCAAGAGCGCGATGAACTTCGACAGACTTTGCGGTGGCTTCCTCAGTACCGTAACGGAGGCCGAGAGCGGCAATCATGTCGCCTTCGGCTGTCGTACCGAGACCGGTGCGGCGACCGCGGAGAGTCTTGGTGCGAATCTTCTTCCAAAGGTTGAGTTCTGTCTGCTTCACCTCGCTGTTCTCGGGGTCATTCTCAATCTTGGTGATAATCAAGTCAATCTTCTCCATTTCAAGGTCGATGATGTCGTCCATGAGGCGCTGAGCCTTCATGATGTGATCTCTGAAAAGGTCGAAGTCAAAATAAGCCTCATCGGTGAAGGGATTCTTTACGTATGAATAAAGGTTGACCGCGAGAAGACGGCAGCTGTCGTAGGGGCAGAGGGGATTTCGCCGCAGGGGTTGGTCGAGACGGTCTGGAAGCCGAGGTCGGCATAGCAGTCGGGGAGCGACTCGCGCAGGATGGTGTCCCAGAAGAGCACACCGGGCTCGGCCGACTTCCATGCGTTGTAGACTATCTTGTCCCAGAGGGCCTTGGCATCGATATTCTTCGTTACCTCGGGAGAAGCGCTGTCAACGGGGAAAGCACAGGTGTATTCGCTTTCGTTTTCGACACAGTTCATGAACTCGTCGTCAATCTTCACCGACACATTGGCGCCGGTAATCTTGCCCTGCTCGAGCTTGGCGTCGATGAAGCGCTCCGAGTCGGGGTGCTTGATGGCAACGGTGAGCATCAGCGCACCGCGGCGGCCGTCCTGAGCCACCTCGCGGGTGGAGTTGGAGTAACGCTCCATGAAGGGCACGAGGCCTGTGGAGGTCAGCGCCGAGTTCTTGACGGGAGTACCCTTGGGGCGGAGGTCGCTCAGGTCATGGCCCACGCCGCCGCGACGCTTCATCAGCTGCACCTGCTCCTCGTCAATCTTGATGATACCGCCATAGGAGTCAGGGTGTCCGTCGAGACCGATCACAAAGCAGTTGGACAGCGAACCGACCTGGAAATTGTTGCCGATACCGGCCATAGGGCTACCCTGTGGCACGATGTAGGCAAACTTGTCGAGAAGCTCGAAGATTTCTTCCTGCGACAGCGGATTGGGATAGAGGTTTTCGATTCTGGCAAGTTCGGATGCCAGACGGCGGTGCATATCGGCAGGAGTCTGCTCATAGATGTTGCCCTCGGAATCCTTGAGGGCATATTTGCTTACCCAGACTTTCGCGGCAAGCTCGTCACCGTCAAAATACTTCACAGAGGCTTCCAGAGCCTCCTCAAAGGTGTATTTCTGTCGTTCCATTTAGAAGCGTTTCATGATATGGTTTATCTACTGCAAAGTTGGATAAATATTTCCTATATTGCAAGATTTTTCAGCTTAAGTTATCAACATCCCAAAATAAAATTGTAACTTGCAGGGAAATATTGCCCTACAGCATATTCAGTTCAACATAACGACAGAAAAATCAAGATAAAAGCATGGAAATCAACGAATATTTCGAAAACAGACGAACAATCCGAAAATATGACAGCGAGCGCCCCGTGGATGCAGGCCTCCTGCAGGAGATGCTCAAAAAAGCAGCCCGTGCGGCCAACACAGGCAACATGCAGACCTACTCCGTCATAGTCACAACCTCGCCCGAAGAAATAGCCGCCATAGCTCCGGCTCATTTCAATCAGCCGGCTGCAACGGGTGCAAAAGCCATACTCACATTCTGCATCGATTTCAACCGATTCAACCGCTGGTGTCGCCTTAACAACGCCGACCCCGGACTGAATAATCTGCAGGGGTTCACATGGGGAGTCATCGACACCTCAATTTTCGCACAGCAATTCTGCACTATTGCCGAACTGGAGGGACTCGGCACCTGCTACCTCGGAACGACAACCTATAACGCCGAACAGATTGCCGAGACGCTTAAACTTCCGCAGGATGTGATTCCCGTGATAACGGTTGCCGTCGGTTATCCTGCCGAGAATCCCGAATTGCAGGAAAGACTTCCCATTGAAGCAATCGTGCATAACGGAAGCTATAAGAATCCGACTGACAAGGAACTTCTGGAAATCTACAGCGAGAAAGACAATCTCCCCGCGTCGAAACAGTTTGTAGAGGCTAACGGAAAAGAGAATCTTGCACAGGTGTTTGCCGAAGTCCGCTACCCTCGACAGGCCAACGAGCAGTTCTCACGTGTTTACCGCGAATTCATGAAGAATCAGGGCGTCAATATCTGACAATACCTGCAAATCAGAACTTCCAAGGCTCTCTATCTGCGTATAAATGTATGCAGCGGAGAGCCTTCATAGTCTAAAGCCTCCACGATGCCCTGCGCATTGAGTTCGGCGCCTTTACGCGAATTGTGACTGTGGTCATTCTTGAAATAAGTATTGACAGCCCGGAGTCCGACTTCGTCGGCAAGACGCTGAAGCTTTTCACCGCTTATCTTATTAAGGTCGACAAAAGGCACGTTCATTTCCCCGGCAACTGTCTCCGTCCAAAGGCCAAAGCTTGAAGCGTTGCTTTCGATTTTGCCGTTATCAAACTTATTGCGAGGAGTGTGGCTGATTACAATCGGAAGCGCGTCCTTCTCTTTAGCATCCATGATGAACTTGCGGAGATACCAGCCGTAGGTGTAGACAACCTTGTAACGACCCGTGCTTTTCATCTTAAACACCTTACTTTCGCCCGACACACCGGGAAGCTCGGCGCGCTCCTTACCCGAATCAATCGGGCCGGCATCGTTGTGGCCGAACTGTATGAGAACAATGTCACCGGGTCGGAGTGCATGATAAATTTTGTCCCAACGGCCTTCATCGAGAAAGACTCGGGCGCTACGACCGGGAACAGCATGATTCTCCACCGTCACGAGATTACTGTCAAGATACTCATGAAGAACACTGCCCCATCCCCACATGCCGTCATCGTCGGAGTCCTCATTTTTGACAGTGCTGTCGCCTATCACGAACACAACGGGATTATTACCGCGACGGCTTTGCCCGGTTACAGAGTCAACGGACTGTGGCTTAAGATACTTGGAAAGAGCAAGGCGTTTTGCCGACCTGATTCCCTCGGCTGCGGACTCGGCGTTAAGCCTTGCGCCGAATTCGCTCGAATGGATGCGGTCAAGATAAAACATAGTCTTGACCTTATCCTTGCCGAAGCGCTGAAATTTGTCGGCCGATATGCTGTTGAGATCAATGAACGGAACTGACATCTGCTTCGCCACTTTCTTGGCCCAAAGGCCGTAGGTGTCATCTACGCGCTCAATAACAGTGCTGTCGGCATCAAGCCAGGCATTTCGCGGAGTGAGTGACATCAGTATGGGATTTGCACCTTTGGCCTTGACATCGCGAATAAACTTACGAATGTATTCGCCATAAGTATAGACAATCTCATGCTTGCCCGTCTCCTTGATTACAACATGGAGAGTATCATTGCCGACACCGGGGATTGAGGCTCTCGCACGACCACTGTCATATGGACCGTTGTCGTTGTGGCCGAGCTCAATTATTACCCAGTCACCCTTGCGGACACCGGCAAGGACATCCTGCCAAAGCCTTTCATAGAAAGTGCGGCTGCTCATGCCGCCGAGAGCATGATTCTCGACCGTTATTCGCGAACTGTCAAAATAGTCGGGAAAGAAATAACCCCAGCCCCACTGGCCGTTGTTGCCGTTGCCGAGTGTGCCTGTGCGCATGGTGGAGTTGCCCACAAGGAAGAGCACGGGATTGTCGCCGACACGTGTTGAACCTGCAACAGGCCGAGCGGTTTTGGCTTTGTTGAGACTGTCGAGGGTATTGTCGACCACCTGATTACGATCCTTCATCGGCGACGCCACCTTGGGGTTGACGGCAGATGCGGTCTGTACGGCAAAAAGGCCGGCAAAAAGAAGCGACAGGCTGAAAATAGAGCGCAGCATGGGGCAAAAAAGGGATTAATCAGTTATAACGCTGAAGCTTGGCAAGAGACACATTATAGAGATAGAGAGTCTCGTGGAAATCGCGGTGGGCCGCAAGGAAGAAGTTGACCTCCTGCATATATGTGAGGAAATTGATCTGGCCTCCGTCGAGAGCTTTCTTAAGCAGGTCAATATTGGAAATTCCGCAGACAACCTCCTCATATTCATCAATAAGCTTCTTGAGAGAGCAAGCGTTTTCATACTCGCCCTTGAGTTCACCCGCCAGTTTGATAAGCGATATTTCCTTATCAAGTTCAAGCGACCGGAGTTTCATACGGGCAGCCTTGACTTTCTTTTTACCGCTTATGAAAGGCAAACTCACCGAAATGGAAAAGCCGTTGAACGTATCACCCATTTCCCACTCGTGAAGATAACTCAGAGAGAAACCGGGAAACAGCGAACGATTTTCGACCTTGACAAGCGACTTCTGTGCTTCGAGAGCGGCGGCAGCAGCGGCCTGTGCTGGATCTTTCATCCTCAGCGTCTCAATGTCGGGTCGAAGAGAGCTGAGGCTGACCGCAGGATACTCGCTGCCGAGCATTTCGAGCAGGGTGTCGACATCCTTACCCCCGTTCATAACCTGAAGCGAGGATACAAGCACCGCATACTCTCCTTCAAGAGTTCTCAACTCACGCTCTGCGGCAATCTTCTCAATGACAGATTTGTTATAATCAAGACGGGTCTCATTGCCCTCTTCCACCGCCTTTTTAAACGAGGCGGAGAGTTCGGAAAGGCTCTCGACAATCTTTCTTGTTGTGGCAAGCTTCTGTCGAGTATAGATAATGTTGACCAATAGGAGTCTTACATCCATTCTAAGGTCAAGAATTTCGGACTCGCGGAGGAAAAGCATCGCTGACTCCGACTTTTTCACAGCTTCGTTACGGGCGGCATAGACACCGGGCCAGTCAAAAGACTGCGAAATTGAAAAATTACGTTTGTCGCCGATGCCATTGTTACCGAAAAGGTTTTCATAGGAAAACTCAGGTGCTTCAAGGGTATTCTCAGCCTTAAGCTCTGCAATTGTGGCCTGACGGTCGGCGTCGTTGAATTTTATGGAATAATTGTTGTCGACAACGGTATTGAGGACAGTGTCGAAATCTGAGGCGTCAATCGCGAGAGGAGTAAAAAGCAGTGCTGCGGGTATGAGAAATTTTAGCATGTTATTTATTAAAATCCAGAAATTAAAAACATGAGAGAATGACTATCGTTTTTCCTTGCGGAAAGTACGGTAGTACACGAGGGGAACAATAAAAATATTTAACAATGTGGAGCTGAGAAGTCCGCCGAGAATCACAATGGCAAGGGGTGACTGAATCTCATTGCCCGGCTTGTCTCCGTTGACGGCCAGGGGTATCAGAGCGAGAGCCGAACTGAGGGCAGTCATGAGAATGGGATTGAGACGGTCAGCAGAGCCGTGGAATATTCTTTCTTTCAGACCTTCACCTTGCTCACGCAGAGCATCATAGCGCGACATAAGGAGCATACCGTTGCGGGTGCTGATACCGAGCAGTGAGATAAAGCCGATGACAGCCGGAATGTTAAGCTCGCCGGAAGTAAGACGGAGAAGCAATACGCCGCCGATAATTGCCAGAGGCATATTGAGGAGGATTATCAACGACTGGGGTATGCTGTGATACTGACCGTAAAGGAGCAGGAAAATGATAATGAGCGACGCAATTGAAATCAAAGCAAGGGTCGAGGACGCCTTGGCCTCATTCTCAAACTGTCCGCCGTAAGTGATGAAATACCCCTCGGGAAGAGTGATATTCTTTTCGATTTCCGAACGAATATCATCAACCGTGCCACGCAAATCTCTGTCGGCAACGTTGGCTGAAATCACGAGTCGTCGGCTTACATTCTCACGATTGATTGTGTTGGGGCCTGTGGCCGACACAATCTCAGCCACCTCACTCAGAGGCACGGGGCCGCGCGAAGTGTCTATGATAAGGTTTCGGATTGACTCGATGTCGCCGCGATACTCCGGGGCCATGCGAAGAGTGATGTCGTAAGGGAAACCGTTTTCGTAGACCTGCGACACCTTCTCACCGCCGAGAGCCACATTGATAAGTTCAGCAAAGTCGGCCATAGTAACTCCATAGTAGGCAAGAATATCGCGCTTCGGTCTGATGTCAAGCTGCGGACGCTCCACCTGCTGCTCAATGTTGACGTCGACCACTCCCGGAACCCCTGAAATATGATTGCGGATTTCACCGCCGAGACGATAGAGGCGCGAGAGGTCGTCGCCGAAGAGTTTGATTGCAATCTGGGCCTCGGTACCTGAAAGCATGGCGTCGATACGGTGGGAAATCGGCTGACCTATCTCCACATTTACACCTGGAAGATGAGAGAGTCGCTTGCGGAGATCAGCAAGCAGTTCGTTTTTGCTCCTGCCGTGGTCGAGCTTATAGGGGGCCTCGATTTCTGAGACATTTACACCGAGCGAATGCTCGTCAAGCTCGGCACGGCCTGTCTTGCGCGATGTAAGCCCGATTTCAGGCATTGAAAGGATAATCTTTTCAGCTTCGCGTCCGAGACGGTCACTCTGTTCGAGAGAAATTCCCGGCAGAGTGCTGACGTTTATAGTAAGCGAACCTTCATTGAAGCCGGGGAGGAAACCACGACCGAGAGTGAAAAAGACTCCAAGAGCAAGCACGAATGCCACTGCGGTGGAAATGAAAATCACTTTACTTCGGGCAAAAGACTTTTCAAGCGCTTTGCTGTAGGCCTTGCGGATAAGCGCCGCGAATTTCGGCTCCTTGTCGAGAGTCTGCACGGCCTTCTTGCTTCCGAGCAGGAAGGAGCAGAGAACAGGAGTAACGGTAAGCGCAACGATTGTAGATGCAATGAGCGCGACAATAAAGGAGATACCTAAAGGCTTGAGCATCTTTCCTTCCATGCCGTCAAGAAAGAAGAGCGGGAGGAAGCTCGCCATAATGATGAGCGAGGAATTGAAAATCGGCAGGCGGACTTCCTTAGAGGCATTGTAGACAATCGATATGACCGATTCACCGCTCCTGTAACGCTCACGCAGGCGCTTGTAGACATTCTCAACATCGACGATGGCGTCATCGACAAGCGAGCCGATGGCAATGGCGATACCGCCGAGGCTCATGGTATTGATAGTCATGCCAAGAAAATCAAGCACAAGGACAGTCACGATAATCGACATCGGGAGAGCGACGAGGGAAATCAAGGTTGTGCGAAGGTTCATAAGGAAGAAGAACAGCACCACAATGACAAATATCGCACCGACAATCAATGACTCCTGAAGATTGCTTATAGAGGTGTCGATAAAATCCGACTGGCGGAAAATGTCGGTGTTGACCGTGACATCCGCCGGCATTGACGGACGGAGCGATGCCAGGCATTCGTCAATCTCCTCGGTCAGCTCTATGGTTCCCGCTCCCGGCTGTTTGGTCACGGTCAGAAGCACAGCCGGCTTGGTGTTGAGCGACGCTGTGCCGAGACGCGGCTCCGAGGCCCCTACCCTGATTTCAGCTACATCGCCGAGCAGCACAGGGCCTGAGTCGGATGCAAGGACGAGCGCTTTTTCAAGTTGGGAAATATCGGTTGTCGCAATATCTCCCTTAATAAGGTATTCATTACCGTATTCATATATGACACCTCCCGACGCATTTGAATTCATTGCGGAAACGGCATCTTTGACTTGTGAAAGAGTGACACCGTAGCGCTGCATCGCGGCAGGCGACAAAAGAATCTGATACTCACGGGCATCGCCACCGATAACGGATACTGACGACACACCCGACAGCGAAAGCAGGCGCGGACGAATCTGGCGGTCGGCAATCGTTCGCAACTCTTCCTGCGAGCTAACGGAATCAGAAGTTAGCCCTATAATCATAATCTCTCCAAGAATAGAAGACTGTGGGCCGAGAGTGGGTTTGCCCACCCCTGCGGGAAGATTGCCTTCAAGTTCGGAAAGCTTTTCAGATACAATCTGACGAGCAAGGTAAACGTCGGTATCCCAATCAAATTCCACCCAAACGGTAGAAAAACCGGGAGCAGAGGATGATCGGACACGACGGACACCGTTGGCACCGTTGACAGCGGTCTCTACCTGATATGTAATGACTTTCTCAATCTCCTCGGGAGTCATGCCGGGAGCCTCGGTCATCACAACGACTGTCGGAGCATTCAGGTCGGGGAAAATATCAACCTCGGTTCGCAGAAGCACAATCATGCCGTAGATAAGAAGCACGATTGACATCACTACAACTGCGATGCGATTGTCGAGCGACAGCTTGATTATTCGATTAAGCATAAATCAGCCGGTTGATTAATGATTATGGGAATGGCCTTCGGGTACTACGGTCGATGTCTCGGCAAGCCTTATGAATGTGCTTCCTTCTGTAACCACCGAGTCCCCCGCATTGACGCCGGAAAGGATCTCGACACGTTTCCCGTTACTACGGCCCACTGCTACAGGCTGCTTGCGGTAAGCATGGTCATCGACTCTGACATAAACGAACATCTCACCCTGCTGTTCCGAGAGAGCCGACACGGGAAGAGTCAGGGCGTCGGTCTTGCCGCTGCTTTCAAGAAAAATCTCGGCGGGTGTACCCGGAACGAGGTCTCCGTGATTGTCAAAGCTGAAGAATACGGGGATATAGCCGGGAGCAGTCGAGGCTGCCGAAGCGGATGTTGAAAGAAGTTTGCCGTTTCTTTCGGCAAGTTCTATGATGCCGCCGTCGTTTGACGACTTGACCGCGGCGGATACTATCTGCGGAAGGAAAGCTGCATCCCTTGCCGGAAGCAAAGCTTTAAGTGTAAGACGTGAACTGCTTGAAATAGAGGCAATGGGCTGCCCTGCCTCAACATAGGCACCGTCATTGACCATGAGAGCTGAGATAATTCCCGAGATTCCTGCGACGGCTCGGCCCGAAGCTGCCGACGGACTGTAGGCACTCCTGGCAAGCTCATAAGCACTCAGAGCGTCATTATAGTCCTTCTTCGTCACGATTCCTTCCTTGAGAAGCGGTTCAAGACGGTCAAGCTCTCTCTTGGCGGCGTCCATGGCGGCTTTTGCCGACACATTGGCGTCACCGCCTGTAACACCTTTTGCCGACACTGTGGCTATGACATGGCCGGCAGACACCTTCTCGCCGAGTTCGGTGCAGCGCGACAGTTTGACTACTCCTGCCGTCGGAGCGCTCACCACAGACTGATCAGCCGACGCGGGGAGAATCTCGCCGAACACTTTCACAACCTCGGCAAACGGCTGCGACTCAACAGCCTCCACAGCAACGCCGAAACGGGCGGCATCTTCGACTGACATCATAATCTCATCATGGTGATCATGTCCCTCGCCCTCCTCATGAGCAGACTGCTCATGCTTGTGAGCGCAGGATGAAATCAGGGCCGGAATGGTGAAAACCGACAATATTTTTAAGGTGCTGATGTATTTCATGGAAAATCTCTATGGTGGATAATTGAGCTTATTCTCTGCAAAATTACGAATCATTTGCGACTGCGACAAACTTTTTAAACAGCTGCTTGCATAATTTCCGCGGGATTTTCCTAATTTTGTGGGTCATTTATAAAAGATGGATAAAGATATTACAATCGACGGTCAGCGGCTGCACTATACAGATACAGAGACGGGGAATCGCTGTATCGTACTGATGCACGGGTGGGGTTGCAACCACTCGACGCTTGCCTCTGTTGAAAAAGTTGCCGCAGGCTGCGGTTATCGCGTCGTCAATATAGATTTTCCCGGTTTCGGACAGTCGGAAGAGCCGTCGGGAGTCTGGGGCGTCGAGGAGTATACACGGATGGTTGAGAAATTCATTTCCGCACTCGGCATTGAATCTCCCACACTTCTGGGCCACTCGTTCGGCGGTCGTGTCGGCATTCTCTATTCCTCGCGCAACAAGGTCGACAAACTGATCCTCGTTGATGCGGCCGGCGTTAAACCCCGTCGAAGCCTGAAATATTACTGGAAGGTCTATTCTTTCAAGACCGTAAAGAGGCTTATGTATCTTTTCATGGGAAAGGAGAAAGCCGAGCTGCACCTTGACGCCCGAAGGGCCAAGGCAGGGTCAAGCGATTATGCATCCGCCTCCCCCATGATGCGCAGGATTCTCTCAAAGGTCGTGAACGAAGACCTCAAAGACAGAATGCCGCTGATTAAAGCTCCGACGCTGATGATTTGGGGCGAGAATGACACGGCCACACCGCTGTCGGATGCAAAGACAATGGAAAGGCTTATCCCCGGTTCAGGCCTTGTGAGCTTCCCCGGATGCGGACATTATTCTTTTCTTGACAACCCCATACAGTTTGGAGCGGTGCTTCGCAGCTTTCTGCTGAGCGACCGCACATAAACAGATAACCAATAGAAACAGACTCTGAATATGCTAATCTGCAATATAATCGCTATTCTTCTCGCCGTCACCGCAGCTTACTTCGAGTTTAAGCGCGACCTGATGATGCTCCAGCAGAACTCCTACCGCAACGAGCGCTATCACCGCTGGCTGTCAACATCGCAGGACACCACTTCGACAATGCGTCTCGTCACCGGAGCCGTGGCTCTTGCGTCGCTTTCGACTCTTTCCGTGCCTATGGTAACAGTCGGCCTCGTCGCAATCATCTCAATTCTGAATATTTTCAGTCTGGCAGGCAAGAAGTACAAGAAGCCTCTGGTGATGACAAACCGTGCGAAGCGCATTTTCGCCACGATGTCGGCTCTTGCCGTAATAGTAATCGGTGCTGTCCTTTGGGTCTGCCTTGCCTGCGGCTACAGCATTGATATAGTAGCCGTGGCAGGTCTGCTTGTCTATTGCTTCTCGCATGTGTTTACTCTTGCGGCAAACAGCCTCCTTGCTCCGGTGGAAAGGCATATCAATCAGAAATATTACGACGATGCGAAAAACATCCTCGAATCAATGCCCGACCTGAAGATTATCGGTGTCACAGGCAGTTACGGCAAGACAAGCACGAAGCACTATCTCAACCGCATACTTTCTGAGAAATATGACGTAATGATGACTCCGGGCAGTTTTAACACTACCTTGGGTGTAATCCGAACAATCAGGGAGTATCTCAAACCCTATAACGAAGTGTTTATCGTTGAAATGGGTGCGAAGCAGATCGGCGACATAAAAGAAATCTGCGACCTCGTGCATCCCTCAATCGGAATTGTGACCGCCGTCGGAGAACAGCATCTTGAATCGTTCAAATCGATTGAGAATGTTCAGAAAACCAAATTTGAACTCGTTGATGCTCTTCCCGCCGACGGGCTTGCGATAGTCAACGACGACTTTCAGTTTGTGGCTAACCGCAAGGTTGACAATGTGGAATGTATCCGCTATGCTGTCAGCGCCACAGGTGCGGCATCATACGTGGCTCAGGACATCACATATACTCCCGAGGGTACAAAGTTTTCGGTGGTGACACCCGAGGGCGAGTGTCTGAGCTTCACCACTCACCTCGTCGGAGAATGCAATGTTTCCAATCTCCTCGCAGCCATCATTGTAGCGCTCAAACTTAATGTTCCGGTTGAGAAAATACGCTATGCCGTGGCAAACATCGAGCAGGTGGAACACCGCCTGAACATGAAACGCACCGCGGGAGGTGTCACTATTATCGACGACGCCTTCAACTCCAATCCGACAGGATCGCGCATGGCGCTTGACGTCCTGAAAATGATGACCGGAGGACGCAGAATCATCGTGACTCCCGGCATGATTGAACTCGGTGAGCGTCAGGAACAGCTCAACGAGGAGTTCGGCCGTCACATTGCCGACTGCGCCGATGTGGCGATTGTTGTGGGATTATATAACCGCGAGGCAATTGTAGAAGGCATTAAGAGCGCTGACAACAAATCTGTTGAACTGCACACCGTTGACAGTTTCAACGAGGCTCAGCAACTGCTTTCGGGCCTGCTGAAAAGCGGTGATACAATCCTCTATGAAAACGACCTGCCCGACACATTCAAATAGGATGTGGTGCAAGGCGGCAAACAAGCAAATAAATTTAAAAACACCATAACAGACACAGAAACCAAAATGAAAACCAACATCGGAGTCTTTTTTGGAGGTCGATCGACAGAACATGAGATTTCAGTAATCTCCGCGTCGCAGGCCATGCATGCAATCAACCGTGACAAATATGACGTCACACCTATATATATTACCAAGCAGGGAAAATTCTATACAGGCGACGCGCTTTTCGAGATAGCAAATTACCGTGACATCCCCGCTCTGCTTGAAAAATGCACGGAAGTCTATCTTCGTCCCGTGTATGGCGACTACAATCTCTATCGCGCGCAGCAGTCTGGCTTCTTCGGCCCCAAAGGCCCCGTTGCGAAGCTTGACGTTGTGATTCCCGTGCTTCACGGCTCGAATGTGGAGGACGGTATCTTCGAGGGCGTCCTCGAGACAATCGGCATCCCTTACGCCGGATGCAACACTCTGGCAAGCGCCAACGGCATGGACAAGATAACCATGAAGATGATTCTGCGCGAGTCGGGCATGCCCGTGATCGACTATGTGTGGTTTACGGACAAGGAGTGGTTTGCCAAGCGCGACGAGCTCATAGAGCGCATAGAGAAGAAAATCGGCTATCCCGTCATCGTCAAGCCCGCCAACCTCGGCTCGAGCGTCGGTATCGGACGCGCCGGTGACCGTCAGCAGCTCATCGAGAAAGTGGATGTGGCCCAGAAATACACTTCGAGAATTATTGTCGAACACATGGTCGACAATCTCAAGGAAATCAACTGCTCGGTGCTCGGCGACTGCGACGAATATCAGTCATCAGTGCTTGAGGAGCCTATCAAGAGCGCCGAAATCCTTTCGTATGAAGACAAATATATGGGCGGCACCAAGGGCGCGAAAGGCATGCAGGCTTCACAGAAACGCATCCCCGCCGAACTTCCCGAGGATATGACCGAACGTATCCGCTATCTCGCAGGAGAGACTTTCAGAGTGTTGAGCTGTCATGGTGTAAGCCGCATCGACTTCATTGTTGACGATGACTCGAAGGAAATATTCGTAAACGAAATCAACACAATCCCCGGCTCTCTCTCTTTCTATCTTTGGGAGGCTACCGGCCTGTCATTTGACAAACTGATGGACAAACTCGTACAGCTTGCCCTTAAACGCAAACGTGACCAGTCACTCAAGACCGTAAGCTATGACCAGAACATCTTCTCGATGTCAGGCGGGGTCAAAGGTGGCGTCAAAGGCCCTAAAACAGGACATTGATTATGGGTAGCGTAGGATTCTGGATATTTTACTGTATAGGCTTCGGCATTATCGGCGGAGGCCTGTACACCTACATGTCAGGACGCAAGACAAAGCGCTGGAGTCTGTTTTTGCGCAGCGCGCTTATCTACACGGCCTTCGCTCTCGCGTTTGTATGGTTCCTGTACAAGGTGGCTTAAAGGCGACGTTTAATCGTGGTGGTAAGGCTCACCGCGCATGATAGTCATGGCGCGATACAACTGCTCGGCAAAGAAGAGACGCACCATTTCATGTGTGAAAGTCATCCTCGACAAGGAGAGCTTTGAGTCAGCCCTTGAGTAGACCTCCTGCGAGAAGCCGTAGGGGCCGCCAATCACAAAGACGAGCCGTTTGACGCCCTGAATCATGCGACGGTTGATTGACTCGGAGAATTCCCTTGAAGTCAGTTCCTTGCCGCGTTCGTCAAGAAGCGTCACAATGTCGCCCGGCTGCAGCGCGGCGAGAATAGCCTGACCCTCACGTTGCTTCTGGGCGTCCTCCGACAAGGCTTTGGCACCTTTGATGTCAGGGATGACAAGCAACTCGGCAGGAACGTAACGGTTAACGCGCTTGAAATACTCGGCTATGCCGCCTGCAATATATTCTGTCGAGGTTTTTCCTACGGCAATCAGTACAATTTTCACGATTCAACAAATAAAATAAAAATATGAAAACTAAAGACGAACTTATCGACGATCTGCTGACTCTCGCTTTTGCAGAAGATGTCGGTGACGGCGACCACACAACGCTGAGTACTATCCCTGCCGAGGAGAAAGGCAAGCAGCATCTCATTGTCAAAGAGGAAGGCATTCTTGCCGGAGTCGAAATCGCACGAAAAGTGTTTGAAAAATTCGACCCGGAACTTAAAATGACCGTCTTCATCAATGACGGCGCCCATGTGAAGCCCGGCGACATCGCCTTTGAAGTGGAGGGAACTGTCCGCTCGCTTCTGCAGACAGAGCGTGTGATGCTCAA
>JAAGKN010000205.1_pt1 | contig 73377 bp, 65 predicted proteins | sample 6206371 | NCBI WGS metagenome assembly JAAGKN01 (sample SAMN11533720, study PRJNA540317) | gut metagenome | isolation source: fecal pellets from male and female animal of same cohort | host: Peromyscus leucopus | place: USA:CA | collected 2017 | reverse complement strand
CGTGCATACGATGTAAGAAATCGAAAGTATAGCACCAGGTGCTATACTGATGTTGAAGAACCCTTCAACATCAGTAATGGATCCGTTAGTCGTTCCTTTCTCTACAACGTTAGCTCCGATGATCGGGTCACCATTACTGTCTATAACTTTCCCTGTGATCTGCTTGGTCTGTTGTTGCCGGGCGTATGCTTTGCGCATAATGTTAATATTCCGGTCATTGATGGTGTAGGTCAGTCCTGTTCCGGCTAATGCTTGTGTCAGGATTTCATTGATTTGATTACTGTTAGCCTTTATGTTGACTTTGATGTCTGCGACATCTTTGTCTACATAGAAAAACAGGAATTCGCTTTGTTTTTCTATCTGTGAAAACAGATCGGTGAGAAGCATCCGTTCCGTCTTGACGAATATCACTGCCGATTGTGAATAAGTTGGTTCGGCTAACATCGTGGAAGGTAAAACCGTCAATAATGAAACTGCCGTAATTTTTGTGATTGCTACTACTTTTTTCAGGCTTTCCGGGTAAAGAGGCCTGTAATACGAAACATTTTTCATGCTCATGTATTGATTTAAGAGATTAATAATTTACTTATTTCATGGTGTGACCCCGCTTGCTTTGCGCAGGTCCCAGTGCTGCTTTTGTTATCAGTGTTTTTTCATAGGCATTATTTTTTAGTGTTATATCGGATATGATAAATCCCATCATGATTTGTCCATCGTACAGGTAAACTGTATGAGATTACTTTCAAAATCTGGTCAAAACTTTGTTTCTGATCAAATGTTCCGGAGACGGTGACGGACGGATCTGCCAGTCTTTCGTCATCAATCCGGATTTCTACTTGATACATGTCTTTCAAGTTCTCGATTAATTTAGTGAATGGAATAGATTTGTATTTCAACAGGCCGTCTTTCCAAGCAGTGAAAGTGTCGGTGTCTGTTTGTTTTACATCAACCTTGTTTGTCGACCTGCTAAAAGTTAGTTGCTGGTTCGGAGTCATCACGATATTTTGTTTTGCACCTTCGAAACGGATGGAACCTTCCACAAGGGTTGCTGTGATATCGTCGGATTCCGCATCTGCTTTCACGTTGAAGTGCGTGCCCAATACGGTGATAGAGGCGCCGTTCATCTCTACTTGGAAGGGCTTGCCTGAATCTTTTGCCACTTCGAAATAAGCTTCACCTTCCAATTTGACGTTGCGGCTATCTTTTCCGTATTTGTCGGAATAGCTTAGGCGGCTGTTCTTGTTTAATGTGATGACGGTTCCGTCTTCCATCGTGAAGAGGGAAGTATGTTCGCCCGTCAGCAAGGTGTAGTGTTCGGATGTACGGTCTTTTGTATTGTAAAGGAAAAAGGCCGTTGAGAAAATGAAAAGCAGACAGGCCGCGGCAATTAGCGGAATGGCGTTTCTCCATAATTGCCGCCGGGCGGTCTTCCTCTTTTGTACATTGATCTTTTGTTGCAGTTTGTCGGCCGACAAAGCCGGGGCGACGGAGTGTTTGAATGCGACATCCGCATCCCAGTAGTTCTTGAGCCGGCGGAATTTGTCCCGGTTCGTTTCGCTTTCGTTCAGCCATTCGCTTAACGAGAGGATGTCGTCCGAGGAGCTTTCTCCGCTCAGGACACGTGCGATGATATAGTTGATTCTGTTTTCCATTCCATGTGTTTCTATCTATAGAGTCGCAGGGAAACGGGAATACCCTTAGTCGGGTTGTGAAAAAAACGGCAGGGGTTTCAGAAAGTTTCATTACGTGAAACTTTTTGTTTCATGCCTTGGAATTTCTTGTTTCATGCCGTGAAACTTTTTGTTCCAAATCAAGAAACTTTTTGAAACTCCAAGAGCAAGTGTTGATGCGGCTTTTGGAAATTTACCGGGAAATGTCGTCGGCAAGAGTTTCCCGCAATTTGCGGACGGCGTTCGCCAAGTGTGCTTCCAGTGTCTTGACGGAGATGTTGAGGATGGCAGCCACTTCTTTGTATTTGAGCTTGTCTTCGCGGACGAGTTTGAAAGCCATCTTGCATTTGGAGGGCAACGAGTCGATCGCCAGGTTCAGGTGGTGGATTCCTTCCTGGCTGATTAGTTCTTCTTCGGGAGTCGTTTCGGTCGAGGTGAAAAGGTCGATGGAGATTTCGTCCAGCGATACCTGCTCCATGTGCTGTTTGCGATAATAGCTGATCGCTTTGTGGCGAGCTACCGTATAGATGTAAGAATCAAAATTGGAGATACCGGGAAGTTGCTTGCGGTTGTTCCAGATAACCAGGAAGGTATCGGAAACAATTTCTTCGGCTTCCGCCGGCGATGAGACATATATGCCCGTAAATCGCATTAGCGGACTGAAATAAGCCATGTAAAGCGATTTAAGGGCGGTCTGCGAATCCGATAAGGCCATTTCACAAACCCACTGTATGATATCGTCCCGATTCTTTCCCAAGTGTGAGCAAGATTAACAATGTTCTTATAATAAAAGTCGCGAATATAAGGAAAATCCCTTAGTCTGGTAACATTATTTTTTTATTCAACTGTCCGGGAGTCCTAAAAAGAATAAAGGTATGGCTCTGAAGAATCGGATACGCGTCATCTGCGATTATGCTCTTTAGAATATGGCAAATCGATAGTTGCGATATAAAAAGATTTTTGTTCCTTTGGGGCGAAAATCAATAAGGCATTTAGTGAAATCATTCGTTTGCATACTGCTGGTATCATTCCAGTTTATAATAGTTACAGCAGTTGGGGCGGTTTACGCCCCAACCCGACATCTTTCCGTATCCGATGCGGGAGTACAGGACAGCCTATCCCGGATGCCTGTCGTCGGATATAAATTCAAACCGAAAAGTCTGATCTTTCCCGCCTCCCTGATAACAGTCGGGGCGATTGGTACTGCCATAGACGGGATGAACGATTTCCACCTCTTTTCCCGCAATGATTCTATCAAGAAGATACGAATCGACGATTATATGGAATGGGGGATGTTGGGTTGGGTTTTTGTTTGCGACCTGATGGGGAAGGAGAGGCATAACTGGGTGGACCAGCTTTGCCTGGTTGTCATTGCCGAAGGCTTTAATGCTGCTATGACACGGACGGTCAAATATACTGTGGGGGAAATACGTCCCGATGGCGGTCCTCACTCGTTCCCTTCCGGGCATACCGCCAATGCTTTTTTAGGGGCGCATATCGCTTGGAAGGAGTTTAAGGACAGCAGTCCGGTGTTGGCCTATTCTGGTTATGCGCTGGCAACCTTCGTCGCCTGTTCACGCTTGTATAACAACCGGCATTGGGTGGCCGATGTGGTGGCGGGAGCCGGCTTCGGTATCCTTTCTGTCGAGCTTGCCTACCTTACCTATTTCCCTATCCGTAATGCGATCGCCCGTAAAATCAATATGAAGAGGAGCGATCGTCTGATCGTCGCCCCGACGCTTTCCCCCGATGGCGGGGGCTTCTATCTTTCGTGGTGGTTCTGACGGGGGAAAGGAGAGAGCTACAAGCGCATCAGCTCCTCAATAAACGTCCGGTCATTACTGAGACGGGGTATTTTGTGCTGGCCACCTAATTTCCCTTTCCTGCGAAGCCATTCGTAGAAGGTCCCTTCGCGGGCAACTTGGATTTCCAGCGGTTGGAGGGAAATTTCTTTATAGCGTTTGGCTTCGTAGTCGGAATTAAGCTGCTGTAAAGCCTTATCCAGTAAGGAGGCAAAATTATCCAGCGAAGGCGGCATTTTCTCGAATTCGATCATCCATTGATGGCGGCCTTTCGCCTTGTCAAGCATAAAGAGGGGAGCGGCGGTGTATTCTTTCACTTTGGCTCCTGTCTGGCGGCAGACGCTGCTGATCGCTTTGTCGGCATTGTCTACCATCAACTCTTCTCCGAAGGCATTGATAAAGTTCTTGGTACGTCCCGATATCACGAATTTGTGCGGATAAAGGGAAGTGAAACGGACCGTATCACCGATCTGGTAACGCCATAATCCGCCGGAGGTCGTGATCACCATCGCGTAGTTTTTCCCCACCTCTACAGCTTCCAGCGGAAGGACGGTCGGGTGTTCTCTACCGACCTCGTTAATCGGGATAAATTCATAAAAGACACCGTAGTCGATCATCAGCAGTAGGCTGTGTTCTGCCGGATCGTCCTGGAGGCCGAAAAATCCTTCCGATGCGTTGTAGGTTTCCATGTAATGCATCCGGTTGGAAGGGATCAACGCTTTGTACTGGTCCCGGTACGGTTCGAAGCTGATCCCACCGTGGAAGAATACCTCCATATTGGGCCAGACATCTGTCAGGTATTCGCTTCCTGTCTTTTGCAATACCGCCTTGATCAGTACCAGCATCCAGGAGGGAACACCGGACAAGCTGTTCACGTCGGCTTTCCAAGTGCTTTCGACGATCGCCTTGATCTTGCTTTCCCATTCATCCATCAGGATAATCTTTTTGTCGGGGACGCGGATCAGGTTGACAAGAGGGTTCAGATTCTGTAACAGGACGGCAGAAAGGTCCCCGCAATGTGCATTCCGGTTCAAAGGGGAAGGGCTGTGGCTTCCGCCCAATATCAACCCTTTGCCGGCAAAAAAATGACTGTCGGGATGATTCCGTAAATAGATGGAAACGGTGTCGAAACCGCCTTTGTAATGACACCCTTTCAGAATTTCGGGTGTGACGGGAAGGAACTTACTTTTGTCGTTTGTGGTGCCGCTGCTTTTTGCGTACCACCGCACGACTGAAGGCCAGAGGATATTCTTTTCTCCGTTGATCATACGGGTGATGTATGGTTTTATGTCGTCATAGGTTTGCAAGGGAATCCGCTCACAAAAGTTTGCATATCCTTGAATACTTTTGTAGTCGTATTTTAACCCCCACTCGGTATTTCGGGCGGTAGACAAAAGGGACTTCAACTGTTTGTGTTGGATGGCGTCTGCATCCTGGGCAAACTTTGCGATCTCTTTTTGCCTGGGGCGGAAGAGTAGTGATATTTTATTTGTCAGAATATCCATGCTCCTGTTGTTTGAATTGCATGCAAAGATACGATAAATTCCCTATCTTTGTGCAACAAGTACTTAATCCCGAAAAACGATGAAAATAGGTATCCTTTCCTCCGGTGGCGATTGTCCCGGAATAAACGCCACGATACGCGGTGTCGGTAAAACGGCCATTATGCACTATGGCATGGAAGTCATCGGTATACACAGCGGCTTTGTCGGCCTGCTGAATAAAGATGTCCAGACTTTCGACGAACGCAGCCTTTCAGGTATCCTGAACCTGGGCGGTACGATCTTGGGGACTTCCCGTGAGAAACCTTTCCGTAAACTTCTGGCTTCAGGCGAAAGTGAGAAACCGCAGCTCATCAGGCAGAATTATGAGGAGCTCGGTTTGGACTGCCTCGTCTGTATCGGTGGCAATGGGACACAGAAAACCGCCGGTATGCTCTCGGCGATGGGCTTGAATGTGATCGGTGTGCCGAAGACTATCGATAACGACATCTGGGGAACGGACATAACGTTCGGTTTCGATACGGCTGTCAATATCGCGACCGAAGCGATCGACCGCCTGCATTCGACTGCCAGTTCGCATAAGCGGGTGATGGTGGTGGAGGTGATGGGACACCATGCTGGCTGGATTGCGCTGTATGCCGGTATGGCTGGAGGCGCCGATGTGATCCTGCTGCCTGAACTGGGTTTTGACATGGACAAAATAAACGAAGTGATTCTGGATCGTGCCCGTCGTGGTAAGCCTTATTCTATCGTGGTTGTGGCCGAAGGGATCGAAACGCCCGACAAGGAGCGCCCTTCCGTCTATGTGACGCGTGTCATAGAGGAAGCGACCGGGATAGAAAGTCGCGATACCGTCTTGGGATATATCCAGCGCGGAGGTAATCCTTCCCCCTTCGACCGTAACTTGGCTACCCGTTTGGGCGGATATGCTACGGAGCTGATCGCAAACGGACAATTCGGACGTATGGTCTGTATGAAAGGAAATGAGGTCGAGTCGATTCCTCTTTCGGAAGTAGCTGGTAAACTGAAACTGGTGACTCCCGAACACGATCTGATCGTTCAGGGAAAGCGAATGGGAATCTCCTTCGGAAATTGAAAATTGAAAAAGAAGAATTGACAATTAGGGGAGAGAAAAACTAATTCTCAATTTTCAATTCTCCTTTCTCAATTGCCATTGCTTCTTCAGGTAGGTCTTCGAACTCGTTATCGGCTGTGTTCTCGCCGGTTTTCTTCTTTTTGAGCTCTGAGATGAATTGCTGGAATGTCTTGTCGGTCCGCAACTTTTTGATCGCCATCTTGGCTGCGCTTTGCTGGGATTCTTTTTTCGAATAGCCGATTCCGACGCCTATCTGTGTGTCGGAGAGCGTCACGCCAGTCTGGAACACTGGGTTTCCGTCGTTATCGGTAAATGATTCGATCAAGTCGAATGATATTTCAAGCTTGTTCTTTTGGCTCCATTCGATTAGGCTCGATTTGAAATTGACCTCTTTACGGGCGATTGTTTCCAGGTTGACATATTTCTTGATGAGCACATTTTGGATGAAGTTATAACAGACTTCGTAGCCCTGGTCCAGATAGATTGCACCGATCAGTGCTTCAAGGGCATTTCCATACATGTAGTTGTTGTGGGAGTTTACTTTGGCGGAGTACACGACCATCTTTTCGAGTCCCAGTTCGACGGCAACGCGGTTCAGTGTATCACGCTGTACGATTTTGGAGCGGGTATTGGTCAGGAAACCTTCCCGCTTGTTCTGAAAGTGGTTGAAAACGATGTCGGCTACGACCGCATCCAATATGGCATCGCCCAAAAACTCCAACCGTTCATTGTTCAGCCATCTGCCGTCACTGCTTTCTATGGAAGAGGATTTATGGTGGAAGGCTTGTTCATAAAGGTGGATGTTATCGGGATAAAAACCGAGTATCTTGTATAAAGAAGAATAAGACTCCTTATTCATGTTCTTGAGGAGCCTTATTCTTTTGTATAGCTTTGTAAACACGTTACTTTACAAATTTTTTAACAATAGCACAAGCATTGTGACCGCCAAACCCAAAAGTATTGGACAGTGCTGCCCGTACTTCTCTTTTTTGAGCTTTATTGAATGTGAAATTCAGTTTATAATCTATTTCAGGATCATCATCACCATCCGTATGGTTGATCGTCGGAGGAATGATACCGTCGTTTATAGCCTTGATGCAGAGTATTGCCTCGATCGCTCCGGCTGCCCCTAAAAGGTGTCCGGTCATTGATTTCGTCGAACTGATATTCAGGTTGTAAGCGTGATCTCCGAAAACTTCTTTGATCGCTTTTACTTCCGAGATATCTCCTACCGGGGTAGAGGTTCCGTGAACGTTGATGTAATCGATGTCTTCCGGAGTCATTTCCGCGTCTTCCAGTGCGTTACGCATAACCAACTTGGCTCCTAATCCCTCCGGATGAGAAGCTGTCAGGTGATAAGCATCGGCAGACATGCCGGTTCCGGCAATCTCGCAATATATTTTAGCTCCACGAGCCAAGGCATGTTCCATTTCTTCCAGGACCAGACAGGCTGCTCCTTCTCCCATAACGAATCCGTCACGGCTTGCGCTGAATGGGCGGGAAGCAGTTTCGGGTGAATCGTTGCGGGTTGACAGTGCGTTCATCGAGTTGAACCCACCGACACCTGATTCCGAAACAGCGGCTTCGGCACCACCGGTGATAATCGCGTTAGCTTTTCCTAAACGGATATAGTTGAACGCGTCACTGATCGCGTTGGTTGAAGATGCACAAGCTGATACTGTCGCAAAGTTGGGACCGTGGAATCCGTAAAGCATGGAGATATGTCCGGCTGCGATATCGGAGATCATCTTCGGGATGAAAAAAGGATTGAACTTAGGACCGATCGTATCTTTGATCTTTGCATATCCTAACACTTCTTCGTCGAATGTCTTGATACCACCGATACCAGAGGCAAAGATAACGCCGATACGGTTCTTGTCTTCCTTGTCCAAGTCCATAGCTGCATCGTCAATTGCTTGTTTTGCGGCATTTATTGCGAATAAACTATAACGGTCACACTTGCGGGCTTCCTTACGATCCATTACTGTCAACGGGTCGAAGCCTTTCACTTCGCATGCAAATTGTGTCTTGAATTTGGATGCATCAAACTGAGTAATAGGCCCGGCTCCACTCTTCCCATTGATAATACCTTCCCATGTTTCCGGGAGAGTATTACCAAGAGGAGTAATAGCTCCAAGACCTGTTACCACAACTCTTTTTAATTCCATACCTTTAATTAAAAGGATTGATTACTTCGCGTTAGCTTCGATGTAAGCAATGGCGTCGCCTACAGTTGTAATCTTTTCTGCTTGATCATCAGGAATAGAAATACCGAATTCCTTTTCGAATTCCATAATCAGTTCTACAGTGTCAAGAGAGTCTGCTCCTAAATCGTTAGTAAAGCTTGCTTCGTTTGTAACTTCTGTTTCTTCAACACTTAATTTGTCAACGATGATAGCTTTTACTCTTTCAGCAACTTCAGACATAACTTTTTCAATTTAGATTAATAAATACGAATATACTTTTTAAATTTGCAGTGCAAAGAAAAGAATTTTTTATGTTACAAAACAAATTTAATGCACTAAAAATGTGGAAAACTGCACATTTTTTCTTTTCTTGTGCACAAAAATAGGAGAAAACATGAAAAACGTAGCAATTTTTGCCTCCGGCTCGGGTACGAACGCGGAGAATATCGCCCGATATTTCTCTAAAAGTGAAACTATTAAAGTGGTGCTTGTTTTGTCTAACAACCGGAATGTAGGCGTACATGCCCGGGTAAATAAGTTGGGGATTCCTTCTTTTGTTTTTTCTCGGGAGGAATTTGCAGACGGGGAACTTGTCCTGGCAAAACTTGCGGAATATGATACGGATCTGATTGTCCTTGCCGGCTTCATGAATAAGATCTCCGATCCCCTGTTGAATGCCTATCCGGGTAAAATCATCAATATTCATCCCGCCCTTTTGCCTAAATACGGCGGCAAAGGCATGTACGGAATGCATGTGCACGAGGCGGTCGTTGCCGCCGGCGAACGGGAGACGGGCATTACCATCCATTATATAAACGAACATTACGATGAAGGGACGTTTATCTTCCAGGCGACCTGTCCGGTTCTGCCGTCCGATACGCCGGAAGAGGTTGCTGCGAAAGTGCACGCACTTGAATACGCCCATTATCCTAAGATCATAGAAGATTTGCTTGCAACCTGTTAAGCCGACTTTACCTCAGTTTGTTCCGGTTGAAGTGAGGGCCTGCTTTCAATAAAAAGAACAGTGTCGAGAGAATTGTCAGGCACGCTCCGAACAGGTAAGCGTAGTTGAACCCCCCGAAAGCCTGTGCGATGCTTCCTCCGATCATAAGTCCGATCCCGATCCCCACATCCCAGCTGGTGAGATAGGTGGAAGTCGCTGTTCCCCTCTGGCTGTTGGGGGCAAGGTTGACGAACAGGGTATTGAAAGCCGGGAACATCGTACCGAATGCGATTCCTTGTGAAAGAGCGATCCCGATATATAGATAAGAAGTGAAAGCCGGATTCCACCGCATCAGCCTTTCCAGAGCAGCCAACCCGAAAAAGCTGGCTGCGGCAAGATACATTCCTAACGAGATGACCAGCGTGATCCTCCCTTTGTCGACCTGCCGCCCGGAGAACATGCGCGAGACAGCCAGACCGATTGCCATAAAGGTGAAATATAATCCCGAATTGACGGAAATCCCGATTTCATTGGCATACATGGCCACGTATGTGGTTGTCATTCCGTAGGGTATGGAGAGCAGCAGCAAGGAGATACCAGCCCAAGTGCCTTTCACCAAAAAGAAACGGTCCAGCGAGATCGGTTCTTTCTTTATCGGTTGTTTCTGTGGTGTTTTGACCAAATAGGCCATGATGAAGCCGAGGAGGCAGGAGAGGAGCGAGCAGGCGAAAATCGTTTCGTAGGAGAAGTTGGTGTGCATGAACAACCCTGTCATCGGCCCGAAACTCATGGCCGTATTGTTTGCCAACCCGTAGTAACCGATTCCCTCGCCACGGCGGGAGGAGGGTAGGATGTCGATCACGATCGTATTGCCCGATACTGTCACCATGCCGAAGGCGAAGCCGTGCAGGGTACGGAGCACGATGAAGATGCTCAGCAGGCTGGCGATCATATATCCGGCGAAGATGACCATGAAGACGGAGTAGGCTAAGAGATACAACGGCCGTCTGGCGAATGTGTCCAGCAGATATCCGGAGAACGGACGGATGCAGAGTGCCGCAATGGTATAGCACGACAGGATAAAACCGATCATCGATTTGTCCGCATCGAACTGGTCCTGCAAGTAAAACGGCAGGATCGGCAATATCAGATAAAATGCGAAGAACAGCAAAAAGTTGGCTGCTAAGATATAGCAGAAGCTGGGTGATATAAGTTTGTCTTTTGGCATTGTTTCGTTTTGTTTGTGTTATGGTTGGATTCCGAACCCCAATCTTCGGAGCAGTCCGGCTTCTTCCGGGGTTGCATGGACGATTGTGTATGCACTGTATTCTCTTGGGTGATGGTAGTTGGTCCGTAACCATTCGAATCTGTCGGGATGTTCCCGTAGCGTCCGGTCCACGGTAAGCGGGTTGAAACCGGTCAGGATCGCCTGTTCGATCCGGTTCCCGTCAAACCGGTCCAAGTCGATAACCGGAGTTTCGGGGGTTGGCGGAACGACTTCACCGATCTTCTCGATCTTCAACTGGAAGAATTTCTCGATGTTCTCCAAGCACATACGCGTACCGTTGGCTTTCCCGTCTGCCGAAAAACCGGCAATATGCGGGGTGGCGATCGTGGCCAGTTCCAGCAGTTCCCGGTTTATATCCGGTTCGTTTTCCCAGCAGTCCAGGATCAGTTCGCCGATCTTGCCTTTTTTTCGGGCATGCAATAGGGCATCCGTATCATGGACGGCTCCCCTGGATGCGTTGACGAACCAAGGTTTCCGTTGGAGCCTGCGGAAGAAGTCTTCTCCTGCCAGGTGGTGGGTGGCAAAACGGCCTTCTTTTGTCAGTGGTGTGTGGAAGGTGACAATGTCGGCTTGCTCTGCGATCGTATCCAGTGAAATGAAACCGTCTTCTCCTTCCGTTTCCGCGCGTGGCGGGTCGTTACGGAGCACGTTCATCCCGTAGGCCGAACATAACTTTTCCACCTCTTTTCCGACATGGCCGACTCCGACGATCCCTATCGTCTTACCCTGTAGGGGTTCACCCTTTCGGAGGGCAATCGTGAGTAATCCGGCGAGTACATATTGGGCAACCGAAACGGCATTGCATCCCGGCGAGTTCTTCCAGGCGACGCCTGCCTCATCACAATACCGGGTGTCGATATGGTCGAAACCTATCGTGGCACTGGTAATCAACTTCACCCGGCTCCCTTCGAGCAATTCGCGAGTGCATTTGTCTATGCTCCGTACGATCAGCGCGTCTGCATCTTTTACGTTTTCCGGTGTAAATTCTTTAGAGGTGAGGTACTTTACCTCTGCGATCGGTTCTGCGATTCCTTTCAGAAAAGGAACGGTATTGTCGGCGACTATTTTCATCTTTTTGTCCTTTTTCGAGAGAACAAAGGTAGGGATTATTTTCCAATCTTGACATAATTCAGCCGCGTGTACTGCATACCATAGCTCTCAAACGTCGCGGCGATGCGTGCCGAAGAGATGTGCAGCATTTCGCCTGGTCGGTAGGCATGCTCCAGGGAGGGCAACTGCCCGGAGGCATGGTCCAGTTCACGTAGCCCGGGTCTATCCGCAGGATCTCATACAGGAAATGTCTGCGATATTTGCCGAAAGCAATCAGGTCATCCCCGTGTGTCGACATCCTTTTCTCGTTGTAGTCCGTGACCAGAATCTGGCGGTTGGCATACCACAATTCGGAAGTGACAATGCGCAGCGATTGGATAATGTCCGGTTTCAACTCTTCGACAAACAGGATGCACCGCTTGTCGAGCAAAGGCGTATAGATTCACAAGCTGTAGTACGGATGCCCTTCTCTCGGTAAGACCACAAGGTAGCACCCCGCCTCCTTATACGAGGCTTTCCCTTGGTTATAAACATTCAGCTTCTCATACAAAAGCTCCTGTTCCGCCTCTGTTATATTGGGTAATCTGGGATTTGCCATGTTGATACCTCCTTTTTATGTTTTGCAGGTACATGATAAATTTGTCATGTACCCGTTTTGTGTTTATTGTGTATTGTGAACAGATTCTATTATAAATATTGTTCTGGCTATAACAACTGAAACTGAGTATAAAAATAAAGAAAAGGATTCAACTATACAAATTGTGACTTGTTCGGATTTTATTTGTACTTTAGCCATGTCTGAGGAAGATGTATGAACTTTTCTATGCAACACTAAGTTAAGTGAATCTTCTGACATGACAAAGTGCTGGACAATATATTATTACTCAGCACTTTAAATTATTTTTAGAAAAGTATTGCGGAATTAAGAATTAATTTTTCATTTCATCCAATTATCCGTATATAAAAATTCCTGTGCCGGATCGTATGCCGCCATCCGGCTCACGAGATTCCAGTTTTCGTCTTTTTCGTCCCAGATATAGTTGCATACGTTGAGCACGTTATCGCTCAATTGCGAATAAATGATTCTGTCTTCCTGCTTGGAATAGCTGTTCGTGCGGTTGTCCCATTTCATGCACGTTACGTTTGTTTCCGTCAAATCATACTTGTATTCCAGACGATATGCGTTTTCCCATTTGTCGGACACCGGATCCCAAACCTGGGCCTCTTTGGCCACCAGGCGCTTTTGCGAGTCGTAGTCATATTGGTAACGAAGTTGCTTTTGGAAATTGCCGTCATCGTTTTTCTTGAAAACCGTTTTTGCACATACTTCTTGCTGATTGTTGAACTTGGTGTCGTAAATGAATTGGCCCTCTCCGATATTGGTATTGAATAAAGAAAAAAACATTGCTGCTGTGATTGTAATTGCATCCATTGTCCTTTATTTTTTAAGATTAATATTTTGTTTCTTTTATCTGTGGCAAATGTAGGCAGACGATGTCTGCCGGTATGTTATCGGTACGTTATCGTTAGGTTAATTTGTTCCGGCAAGTTCCTGGCAGGCATAAAAATTCAGAATCCTGTTTTTCAGTAAGCTGGTATATTTGGCTTGAGCCTGGGCGGAGAGTGCGTTTGCCAGTTTCATCTTGTTTTCGTTATATTCGAATACGGTCGACTTGCCGGCGGCATATTTTTCTTGCGCGTACCGGTGGGCTTCCGTGTTCGCTTCGACCGAGCGGGTCGTTGATTCGTATTTTTCATACGCCGAAACAGCATCCGTATAAGCTTTCTCGATCTCTTTATAAAGTGTCTTTTTTTCTTCTTCCAAAGTGAGCAAGGTATTATCGGCTTGCACTTTGGCTGTGCGGATTTCGTTGCGGGTGGAGAAGCGGTTGAACAGCGGGATGCTGAGCGTGATGTAAACGCTTTTCTGCATATTGTTTCGCAGCTGCCACCCGAAAGAGGCGTTTAAGACCTGATCCGAATGATAATAGCCACTGCTGATCCCGGCTCCCAACGAAAGAGAAGGATAATAACCGGAACGGGCGATTGCGACAGACTTCTTGCTGCTTTTTACCTTGTAGTGCGCTTGTTTGATCTGTGGCATACAAGTCAATGCCGCATGGTAGACCTCGTCCGGCAGCAAAGAGACCATTTCCGGATTTTCGGTTCGGATGGGGGCTATCCGGAAGGAATCCGTGTTGTTTAGCTCCATAAGTTGCATGAGTTCCAGCTTGGATAGCCGCAATGTGTTGACGGCTTCCGTAACCGCAAGTTCGTCATCCGCCAGTTGTGCCTGTACATCATATAGTTGCGAATGCGGAATCTTACCGTTTTCGATTAGAAATTGTGTTTTTGAGATTTGTTCTTCCGTCAAGTGAACTTGTCGACGGGCTATTTCGGCTATTTCGCTGTCCAGCAGGATCTGGAAATAGCAGGAGATAATATTCAGCGACAAGTCATTACGGGTGGCTTCCGTCCCGGCGATTTGGGCGAACAGGTCGTGCCGGTTTTTTTCGATGGAGTGAAGGCGTTTCAGCCCGTCGAACAGTACGATTTCGGATAACAAGGATAGAGAAGTGCTTTGTGCGTTCGTCTCGTCATAGGTGTTGTTATTGTTCAGCGAGCGTCCGAAATCCATCTTTTGCGTCGCCCCTCCCTGGAGATTGGGCAGAAAATCACTTTTCAGGTTGTTGCGTTCGATATTCAATCTTCTGATTTCGTTTTTTTGCTTTTTTATGCTGATGTTGTGGTCCAAGGCATAGTCGATACATTGCTGCAAGGTCCATATTTCTTGTGCCGAGATAGTAGCGGCAAACAATGAAAGTAAAGAAAAGAGGATTGTTCGTTTCATATATGTATGTTGATTGTTTTGTTTGTCGCAAAAGTAGAGGGAGGATAAAAAAGTCAGGTTATCGGTACGTTATCGTTAGGTTAACGGCTCCGGCATCCGATAGTGGAAAAATGCGAATCCATCGCCTTTCGAAAATGTTAAATCATACAATAACTCGATAAAAACGCCACATTTTTATATATTGCTATATATTAACCATTTACGAAAATTCATGTTTATTAAAAAATATTACCCTTGCATGAAATTTTATTTTCACGGGTATGAAAATCGATTTTCATGCCTATGTGTTTCGATTTTGACTAACGGGTATTTTATCAAATCGTACAATAAGCAATAAGAGAATGTCACCTCGCAGGGGCAGGGTTTCACTTCGTCTGACAAACATATCCTCCGCCTTGCCCCTGCGAAACAACACCACGCCCTTTACGTCAGCATATCGAACTGTTCGTTCTAGAGCTGGTTGTAGATACCGCCGGCACTGCATAGTTCACGATGCGTACCGGTCTCCGTTACCTGTCCGTGATCGAGGACGACAATCCGATCGGCCGCTTTTATCGTACTGAGACGATGGGCAATGACGATGACCGTTTTGCCTTCACGTGCCAATTCGTCCAATGCCTGCTTGACAAACTTTTCGGAAATGGAGTCGAGCGAAGAGGTCGCCTCGTCGAAAATCAGGATATCCGGCTTTTTGTACAGGGCGCGGGCAATGGCGATGCGTTGGCGTTCTCCGCCTGAAAGAGAAGTGCCGTGTTCCCCTATATACGTCATGTATCCTTTTGGCAGACGTTCGATAAAAGATTGCAGCCCCAGCCGGCCTGCCAGATCGACAACCCGTTTCATATCCGGATACAGGTCGCCGACGGCGATGTTTTTAGCAATTGTTCCGGCAAACAATTCGATCTGCTGCGGTACGGTGCCGACACGGCTACGCAGGCTCCGGTTGTCGATCTGGGCGATGTCGTAGTTGCCGATCCGTATTTGCCCGGATTGTATCGGATAGATATGTTGCAACAACGAAATCAGTGTAGTCTTGCCGGAACCGCTGGCGCCGATGATAGCTGTCGTCTTTCCTTTTTCGATGGTCAGATTCAGCGATTCGAAAACTTGCTTGCGCGAACCGTACCGGAAGGAAACGTTTTCGAACGTGATGTCGCCGACCATGTCCGGTTCGAGCGCGATTTTCTGTTCGTCGTCCTGCTCGCGTTCCAAGTCCATGATCTGGAACAGGCGGTCTGCCGCGATCAGTGCATCCTGGATGGTCTGGTTGGAAGTAATCAGCGAGCCGATAGGCGAAAGGACGTAGCCGACCAGCGAGTAGAACACCATCAACGTCCCCGGTGTCAGTTCTTGGTCGACTACCAGGATACTGCCGAGCCACAGGATGGCGATTGTGATGCCTGTCGAAACAAACTGGACTCCTCCTTGTGCCAGTATAGCCCCGTGAATGCTGCGATACGTGTTTTTCAACAGGTGCACAAACCGGCTTTCCGTTTTCAGGTTGGCAAAGTCCTCGATTCCGAAACGCTTGATCGTCGTAATCGAGTTGATCGATTCTACCAACTGGGATTCCAGATCGGCGCTGCTTTCCATAATGCCGCGTTGGTACTTCCGGTTCAACCGGTTGAAAGACCAATAGATCAGATAGAACAAGGGAGCCGATACCAATGTGACCAACGCCAGTTTCCAGGAGTAGACGAACATCAGGCAGACGGAGAAGACGAGGATCATCATGTTCACCACCAAGTCCAGCGACACGTTGTTGATGAAATTACGGATTTTCACGGCATCGTTCACGCGCGAAATGATTTCGCCGACACGTATCGTGTCGAAAAACTGTTGAGGCAGCGTGAGCAAGTGCTTGTAGTATCCTAAGATAAGGGCGGCGTCTATGCGTTGCCCGGTCTTTAATGCCAGAATGCTTTTCATGGCTCCGATAAACGTCCGTAGCAGCAGGATCAGCAACATGACGACTCCCATCAGGTTCAACAGGTTCAGATTCTTGTCCACCAAAACATAATCGGTTATTTTGCCGACGTAGACGGAGGTCGATAATCCCAATATACTATATATGAATGCACCGAATAGTGCCTGGAACATGGCGCTTTTGTGTGGGATCAGCAGCGACAGGAACTTGCGTGCCATGCTGACCTTTTGATTTCCCCGGCGGAATGTCTCTTCCGGTTCCATCAGGACCAGCACGCCCGTCCATTCCACCTGGAACTCTTCATTCGTCTTTTTGTGCATCCGCCCGTCTCCCGGATCCATATAGGTGATATGCGTGTCCGTCACCTTATAGATGACAACAAAGTGTTGCAATACCTCTTTGACAACAATATGGGCGATTGTCGGCTTGGGTACGATTTGCAAGGCCTCGAATTGGGCGCGGACCCCTTTGGCTGACAGTCCCAACTTGTTGGCCGCTTCTACCAATCCTAAAATGTTGGTTCCCTTTTGGTCGGTAAAGGCATATTGTCGTATGCGGGCTACCGGAAATTGCAGGCCGTAATAGGCGCATACGGATGCCAGGCAGGTGGCGCCGCAATCGGTAATGTCGTGTTGTTTGATCTTGATTCCTTTTTTCATCTTATTCTTGTGTGTTTAATTTCTTGCAATCATCGTATTGGAATTGTATTGTACGGGGTTGGCCCAATCGTCTATCTTTTGGTACAGCAGGTCGAACAGGGAGCGTTCCGTGATCATGAAATGCGTGCTGACGGTCATCCCTTTTTTCAGAATGCCTTTTTTGCCTTTTTTGCGGAGCGTCAGGTAATCCCGTTCCAGGCTACATTTGACCTTGTAGAAAGAGTTCCCCTCGCTGTCGGTCAGAAAATCGGACGAGATGTCTTTTACTTTGCCGGGGATCGTCCCCCATTCGTTGTAGTTGAACGATTCCACCTGCATATTGACCGGCATTCCGGGATAGAGGAACCCGATGTTGCGGGGCGTCACATATACTTCCACGCACAGGGTCGAATCCGGGCTGACAACGGCAAGCGACTGTCCGGCCTGGATATTGCTGCCCCGGTAGATGCCGGAAAACTGGTCGATCGTCCCGTCCACCGGACTGCGTACGATATAGAGGTCTTTCTCTTTCTCCTCTTGTCGGAGACTGCTGCTCATTTCGTTGTACTGGTTCCGGTAGGTGTTCCGGTCAGTTTGCCAGGTGCTTAGCTGGCTTTCCTGCAAGGAGGCCAGTTCGCTTTGGCGACTTTTATACTGGAAATAATATTTGTCGTATTCTTCTTCGGAGATCACCTTTTTTTCAAAGAGCGCTTTGTTACGCAGATATTCTTTTTCGGCCTGTGCCAAAGTCGTCTCGAGCTCTTTCTTGCGGCGGATGAAATAGCTGTATTCCTGTTGCCGGACGGGAGAGCGGAAAACGGACGGTGTTTCTCCTTCTGCCAGACTGGCGAGGTCGGACAAGTGGGCTTCATAATCTTTGAGGCGGTTGGTCTGGTAATTGATTTTATAGTCGCTGCTGTTCGTGCGGAAGCGCAGGAGCACGTCGCCTTTCTTTACTTGCTGCCCTTCCCGCACGAACACGGAGTCTACATATTCGGTGATCGCCGCCTTTATTTCGGTCTTCTCGGTCACCGGCCGCACCACTCCTCCGCCCTGTACGGAAATATCCACATAGACGAAAGGCAGTGCGATGATCGTGGCGGTAACGGCTGCCAATACGACCCAGTAGATGATTTGTGATTTTGTCGTGTGCTGATAGATATACGTCTCGATGCTGTTCTCTATCCATTCGTTCGGTAATAACATGATCTTATTTGTTTTATGGTTGATACATCGTTGTTTTCGGCAAAGGTATGAAGAGCATGAAACGGGGTATGTTATCGGTAGGTTAATGTTAGGTTAACGAAAAAACTTCTCTTCATCACTTTTGGAGTTGGCAAATGCTTTTACTTCAGCACGAAACGCTTTGCGCTCTTCGTCCGCACGCGTTCATCTTCCGAAATGGTGCAGCGTGCAGACGGAAAGGCAAAAAGGAAATTTTCCTATTTGATTTGTTTTATGGGGATTTATTGTTCTTACATTCACATGAATTGGCTGTATTTTTTATTGATAAGCAGATAAATACTGACTGCAAGTCCTCCTATAATTGTGGCTATAATATCATACCAGTCAAAACCATATCCTAAAAGTTGTATGCATTCGTATATAATTCCTCCGAACACGATAGTTGTTAGTTCATAAAATGGATTCTTTTTTCGCATATTAAACACTTCTTTTATAATAAGATAGCATATGTTACCGGTATAGACATAAAGCTGGGAAAAGAATCTGCCAGATGCCAGTCATTGATATGATTGGAGTAAATATATGGACGATAAAAATAGGTTCCACAAAAACTTATTGCCAGGAGAATTAAGAAAGCTACAATCTTTTTCATATTCTTTTTTTATTATGATATAAGTCGTTATGCCCAAAAGGATTATAAGCCCTTTTGGACACACCTCAATTTGTTAATAACTTATTTAACGGCTTGTCCGACCCAAGGTCCAGACGATGCGTAATACATATTGATAGCAGTGTTGGCTCCTACAAGAAATCCTATGCCATCCATCAATTTATCGGACAACCAAGAGCCGGCTTGTGTATTTACAAGTTCATTCTGAGTTAAATCTATTAATTTGTTGCAAAAAATATTGCTGTAGCCATCAAAATAGAACCGCCATTCACTTCTACACTTTCTTTTTCTGTTAACTCTTTCATGTTTTTATAAATTTAAAATTAGACATAAATATTGATTCTACCAAAATTTTAGTGGATGTGTGTCAGTTTTTTCAACTCATCCAGTGGGCTTGGGTTGCTTGGACAGCAAGAGCAAGTGCCCGGTTCGGGAGAGATACATCCTCCATTAATACCTGATTTTTCGGCTTTTGTCAATTCTGACAATTCTTTTGTTTCTTTTTTCTGTTTCATGATTTTATTAATTTATTTGTGAGTAAATATTGTTGTTTTATCTCTTTTGATATTGCAAAGATAGATCGGTTGTTTCTGCTTTGACCCTGTCGCCCGATCCCGAAAGACCGGGCGACACAGACAGATATTTTCGGTGTCCGGATATTTACAGCCTCCGTGAAAGGGCTTCTTGGTTGCGACTTGTCTCGTTTTCATATTTTCATTTGTTATTCTATTTTGATACTGCAAAGATAGGGTGGTGGATTCGCCTTGAATGTTATCTTTACGTTATCTAATATTACCAAAATGTTATATCTTTGAGGCGTATTAATTATTGTATGAAAGTTAGTCATGTAAAATATGTTACTGCCTTAGCATTATTGGCTATATTATTACTTCAAGTGATATGGCTTTATAATATGTACGCATTATTGCAGAAAGAAATAAAAAAAAAGAGCGATAATTCATTACAGACCGCTATACAATTGGAATCTGTGTATAGACTACAGCTTCTTGAAGATGATCCCAATAGACCTGATGAAATTATTGGTAGTGCTCCAATTTCTGAAGATGGAAATTTGGTTGATCAAACTCTTTATTATCAGGAAGCTCTAATAATGTATGGTTATCCAATGGTTTTATCAAAATTGGATAGTATTTATATCTCTGAATTGAGAAAACAAGGTGTACAAGCGGATATTATTTTGAATCATATTGATATAAAGGACAAAACTATTCTTCAATCTGAAGGTTTTTCAAAGCAATCCCTTTTTGGAACCATCCAAACCGAAGTCATTCCAATTCGTCAAGATGGTTCCGAAGGTATTTAAGCCATTTTGATAAATCCATATTTAGTCATCTTTGAACGAATGGGGTTACTATTGATTGCCACAGCCTTTATAATGGTATTTGTTGCCGCCTGTATCGTCTATCAGATTAAAGTAATCTTTTTTCAAAACCGAATCGCCAAGTTGCGGGAAGACTTTTCCTATGCGATGGTTCACGACATGAAGACCCCACTCAGTTCGATCCAGTTGGGAATACGCCTTTTATACAGTAATAAGCAGACGGGAGAGAAGCGGGATAAAAGTTTCCGTATAGCAGAAGATGAAGTGAAGCATTTATTGTCTTTGACAAATAAGATACTAACCTTGTCAAAGATGGAAAGCGGCACATTGAAGTTAGAGAAAGAAACGATACATATAGTCCCTGTTATCGAAGACTTGGAAGAAAAATTTTCAGCAAAGGCTACTGATTCTAAGAAGATTGCTTTCACGAACGATATACGCCAAAAGCAGGTTTATGCCGACCCTGAGTTTCTGAAAGAGGCAATCAGCAACCTGATCGATAATGCGATTAAATATTCCAAAGATTCCGTCCAAATCGATATTACGGTCGATTCGGATGATACTTATACATGGATCTCGGTGAAAGATAACGGTTTCGGAATCTCTCATAAAGATCAGAAAAAGATTTTCGAGAAGTTCGAACGGGCAGCGGCCATCAACCGGAACCGCAAGGGGGGAGCGGCCGGGTTCGGGCTGGGGCTGAACTATGTCTACCGGGTGGCCGATGCGCATGGCGGAAAGGTAGATGTGTTCAGTATCGAAGATCAATCCAGCGAGTTTACGATTTATTTACCTAAACTAATTCAAACAATAGAAACATTATGATTAAACTGTTATTGGTCGAAGATGATGCCAGCCTGTGTTACATGGTAAAATCATCTCTTGAAGATCTGGTCGGGGGCTATGAAGTGATTGTCGCTTCCAACGGTAAGGAAGGGTTGGATGCCTGGAAAGAGCATCGGCCGGACATTATCGTGGCTGATATAGAAATGCCTGTAATGGATGGCAGAGAGATGGTCGCCAAGATACGGGAGATAGACGGTGGCACGCCGGTCTTGTTTGCTTCCGCCCGCATCACTCCGAAAGATGTGATAGACGGATATCAGATCGGTGCCAATAATTACATCAAAAAGCCCTTTATCGCGGAAGAGATGGACGCGCATATCCGGGGACTATTGAGCGTGAAAGAGGGGGCACGCTCCAAGAATCAATCCCGTGTATATGCGATTGGCAACCAGCAGTTGGATGTAGAGCATTGTCTGCTGAAGAGCGCCGATGGGAAGAAGAAAACATTGACTCCGCGTGAAGCCGGTATTTTGGAACTTCTCTGTGAGAATAAAGGGGAAGTGATCCGGCGCGAAGCGATATTAAGCCGTTTCTGGGAAACGGAAGATGATTATTTCGCTTCTCGTAGCCTGGATGTTTTTGTCACGAAGCTGCGCAAGCTTTTTTCAGACGATCCTACTGTTGAAATCCGGACTGTAAGAGGAATCGGATTGATGTTGGAGGAGAACTGTCAAGGGTAAGAATTGATTGTTCACGAGTACTTTTCTGTCATTCTTTGTATTATATCGCAGTTTTTCCGTAAGTTTGTGCACACCTTTTTTTAGATGAGATTAAGGCGTTCAAAAAACACAAAATCAAGCGACTTGCATATATGAAAACTTTGAATGAACAGAAAAAGAGCACTTGTGTCTCTGCCTTTTGCGGGGCTGCGATGGCTTCGCTGATCCTTTGGGGATGTGGCGGGACAGGTGCGACGGCCGACAAATCGTTTGAACGGTCGGACTATTACACGCGCGGCATCGGGCAGTATCCTGGCAATCCGGAGGAAGATTTCTCTCCTTCCCTGGCTCCGGATCATTCGACTTACCGGAACATCGCCCTTCTGCGTTCCGCTTTTGCCTCTTCCAGCCATGACTACAATCTGGTAGCGCAGTTGGCTACGGACGGCCTTGTTTCCGACAAGCAGCCGCAGTATCTGAACTTGTCGACTCCCGAAGGCGATGTCCCGAGACGGGAACGCGAATGGATGATCGACGAAGGCCCTTATTCACGGAATACGTTTACCGGAGGAGATACTTATTTTCAGTTTACACTGGCAAACTATAGCAAAGCGGCCGGCAAACTCTCTTTGGTGGGAACAGTCGTTTATGACGATAAGGTTTCGAAAGGCGGATATGAAATTATCTGCCAGGGGTCTGATGACGGGAAGAACTGGACGGAGATAGGGAAGCTGAGCGGTAGCGGGTTGCCGGGTAAAGCGCTCTCTTACCGTGTCCCGGTGACCGACCCGAACAAGCAGACCGACCAGACAACGACCATGCCGGTCCGCAAATTGGATGAAACGATCACTTTCGATAAAGAGGTCGCCTACTCTGCCTACCGTGTATGGCTGAAGATGGCGGGTGCCCATGACTGGGTGTTTACGGAGGCGAACTTTCAGGGGAAGGACGGACTGGTGGAGATGAAGCCATCACAGTTCTTCAATAGCGCCTGGATGAGTGCAACGGCAGGTGAAGAATGGCTGTATGTGGATTTGGGCAGCCGGTCTGAATTTGACAAAGTGAACCTGCACTGGATCAATAAAGCCGTGAAGGGTAAGATACAGGTATCGGACGATGCCAAACAGTGGAAAGATGTAGCCGAGTTGCCGGGGGGTGACGGGTTGAACGACGAGATCGCCTTGAGCGACAAGCAACAGGCCCGTTATGTGCGTGTCCTGATGCAACAGTCCGCAAACGGCAGTCGCTATATCCTGAGCGAAATGGAAGTAATGGGGAAAGGCGGTCTGGTGGCACGGCCTGTGGCTTCTCCTGTAGCGTCAAAGGGGGAAATGAATCTTTCCGGTGGTAACTGGAGACTGCAACGCGCTTCGGAAGTGAAGGCTTCGGGTGAAGAAATCTCGACTCCGGAGTTTAAGCCGGAGAACTGGATTGTGGCGACAGTACCGGGAACGGTATTGAGCAGTTACAAGAATATCGGAGCAATCGCTGATCCGAACTATGCGGATAACCAGTTGCAGGTGTCCGAATCTTTCTTCTGGTCCAATTTCTGGTATCGCGATGAGTTTGAAGTACCCGAAGGATTCATGCAGGATCGCTTGTTCCTGAACTTCGACGGCATCAACTGGAAAGCGGATGTCTATCTGAACGGAAAGAAATTGGGCCGTATCGAAGGAGCCTTTATGCGGGGTAAGTTCGACGTGACGGGTGTTGTCGCTCCGGGCAAGAATGTGGTGGCTGTAGAGATCATTCGGAATAATCATATCGGGGCGATCAAGGAAAAGAATAAACAGAGCACGGATTTTAATGGTGGAATCTTAGGGGCTGACAACCCGACGTTCCATGCAACGATCGGTTGGGACTGGATTCCGACTGTTCGTGGACGCAATATCGGTATTTGGAACGATGTCTTCCTGACTTCAACCGGGAAGGTGACGGTGGCCGATCCGCTTGTTACCTCTGTCTTGCCGTTGCCCGATACGACTTCCGCTACGTTGACGGCCGAGGTGATCGTGAAGAACCACGATGCCAATACGGTAAACGGTACGTTGGAAGGCAAGGTCGGAGATATCACATTCCGGAAACCTGTTTCCTTAGCGGCTGGAGAAGAGAAGACGGTCGTTTTCGATGTCAAGGATTTTCCGCAGCTGAAGATGGAGAACCCGCGTCTGTGGTGGCCTAAAGGGTATGGCGCACCGAACCTGTATAATGCGAACTTTACGTTTAAAGTAGGAGATGACGTTTCGGATACGAAAGACTTCAAGGTCGGTATCCGTCAGATGACGTTTAATGAAGATAACCATATCCTGAGTCTCTTTATCAACGGGCGTCGCTTTATCGGCCGTGGAGGTAACTGGGGATTCGGTGAATCCAATCTGAACTACCGTGCTCGTGAATATGATATCGCCGTGGCTTACCATGCCGATATGAACTTTACGATGATGCGTAACTGGGTCGGTATGATCGGTGACAAAGAGCTCTATGAAGCCTGTGACCGCCACGGAATCATGATCTGGCAGGACTTCTGGCTGGCAAATCCGGCTGATGGTCCTGATCCGTATTACCCGGAAATGTTTATCGCCAATGCGGAAGATTATGTAAAACGTATCCGTAGCCATGCTTCTATCGGCCTCTACTGCGGACGTAACGAGGGTTTCCCGCCCGAACAGATCGACAAGGCGTTACGCCGTATCATCAAGGAAGACCATCCGGATATCCACTATATCTCCAGCTCGGCCGATGATGTGGTGAGCGGTCACGGCCCGTACCGTATGCTTCCGGCAAAAGAATATTTCACGCTGAAGACCGGCAATGACAAGTTCCATAGTGAACGGGGAATGCCGAACGTGATGACCTACGAAAGTATGCTCCGCACCTTCTCGCCGGAAGGGATCTGGCCGCAGGACAACCAGTGGGGGATGCACGACTATACACGCGAAGGGGCACAAGGCTGTACCTCTTTCAACGAGATCATCGCGAAAGGGTATGGCGAACCGCAAAATGCGAAAGAGTTTGCCGAGCTGGCACAGTGGGTGAACTACGACGGGCACCGCAGCCTGTTCGAGTCCAGAAGCCAGAACCGTAAAGGGCTGTTGATGTGGATGAGCCATTCTTGCTGGCCGTCCATGGTATGGCAGACGTATGATTATTATTTCGAACCGACTGCCGCCTATTTTGCCATCAAAAAGGCTTCCGAACCGCTGCATATCCAGTGGAATCCGGCAACGGATGAGGTGGAAGTGGTCAACTACAGCGCCGGAACGCGCAAAGGGCTGACCGCAAAGGTTCAGATTCTGAATATGGATGCCTCCGTAGCCTGGGAAAAGGAAGCGACTGTCGATAGCCATGAAGATACGACCGGCAAATGTATCAAACTGGCATTCCCGGCCAACCTCTCGAAGGTACATTTCATCAAAATGACCTTGACCGAAAACGGCAAAGTCGTTTCCGACAACTTCTATCACAGAAGCTTGGAAGAAAACAACTATCAGGAGCTGCGCCAGTTGGCAAAAGTCGCTTTGCAATCCACGACAACCGTGGACAAAAATGCAGACGGAACCTGGAGCGCCGTGTCCGTTATCGAAAACAAGACGTCAACACCGGCTTTGATGATCCGCCTCAATGTTGTCGGTGGTAAAGACGGCCAGCAGATTCTGCCGGTATTTTATTCCGACAACTACTTCTCTTTGCTTCCGGGTGAAAAGAAGGAAGTCCGCATGAGCTGGAAAGATGAAGATACCAGAGGCAATGAAGGCAAGGTCCTGATTACCGGGTATAACGTGGAATAATGCTATAAATAGGCAAAAGTGCCATCCCCCTCGCTTCACATCCGGGGGAATGGCACTTTTAGTACGCCTGGCCTACCTGCTGTCGTACACCTATAATCGTCCTACTCGATTAGTTGTTCCGTTAGTCCCTTTTCACAATTCTCCGGGGCGATCGTCATCCGTACTGCCGCCACCCCCGCTCTTCTTTCTCTTCGAACGTGAATTGAAAGCGGCGACCGTTTCCGCTATCAGCTGGTTAAGGTTCTTGACGAACGACTGCGTGTTTTCATTCGGATGCACGACATTGTAGGATTGCGCCGACATGACCAAATCATCGTATTGCGCACCTATCCGTTTGCGCAATACGATGCCGCTTTCCTTCTTGCTGGCGGCCCGGCTCTGCGTCCGCTGGCTTGTGACGGCGATGTAGGCGTTGTTTTCCTTTTCGAGTTCGGCAAGGTAAGCATCCAGCCCGAGCGTCGTGACGTGCTCCGCATTCTCCGGTTTCCTCAAATCCAACAAAAGGCCCTGTATCTTGGCCGTCTCCTGCGCCACCGGCAGACGTGCGATCCCGATATAAGGCTTGACGACTTTATAAAGTGCTTTTCCTGCATCCCGCTCGGCTTCGAGCGGCAACGAAGCGGCACGTGAAATACGCGTCGTGACGTAAATGGACAAGCTGTCGCGGTTCGCCTCATGCACCTGCGCCTGTTCGGTTTCCTGCGCCGCACGGCTTTCGTCGACGACATCCGCCAAAGCCATCAAATCTCTTTCGAACGTAGCAACAAACTCTTTCGTCAACCCCAGATCCGGCGAACCGTTCGCCTGCACCTCATCGTCCAACGAAAGTTCGCCCGGCCGGTCCTCCTCTCCTCCTCCCGAAGACGGGGGCAAGAGGCTCAAGACCGAATTCATGTAGGTCAAGTATTCAGCATTGTTGAGATTCGTCAACGGCAGGGTCAGGATTTTCGTGTAACTGCTCATGATATTGATTTTTTATTTGTTAAACAATGTTCCACAAGGTAGGTATTAAAAGTGAAACGGCCAACAAAAACGTCTCTTCTTCCTCAAAAATAAAAATCGAGGCCCCGAATATGCCGGCCAAACGCCGGAAAACGGCAATCGAGGCCTCGATTATATGTTTCCACCGCTCGAAAACGGCAATCGAAGCCTCGATCATGCACTTTCACCTGTCCGAAACGACAATCGAGGCCTCGATTATGCCTTTTCACTCTCGGAAGGCGGTAATCGAGGCCTCGGTTGATAAGTTTCAATAATTTCAGAGGCAAAAATCCAATCATTCTTTTTCTGTTACAGGAAAAGCATAAGTACCAAGTTCTTTCCCTGTTGCCTCATCCCATGTCTTACAATAAAATTCAGAAGTTGCAACACCAGTCCATTTTCCGGTAACTCTGAATTGAACACTCGAATCTGTGGTCTTTCTTAAGGTAGCCACGAAAGAAACAGTACCTGTATGTGAAACCATATAAGCCTCCATCCTTGTTTTAGTACGTGCTGGCACTGGAATATCAACAGTATTCGTTATTGTTTTAGTCTGCGAATCCGATTTTCCATACGCCCAAGTTCGCGATGTTGTTTGGGTGCTACTAACAGTTCCATCTCCATCTATAAACGGCAACCCGATTTTTACACTTTCAGTAACCGATACGCTAACACCTTTTGTAAAACTTGAACTGGTAGACTCTGTATAACTACCACTCACTGTATAATGGTACGTATTTGCTACATCTCTATCATTTTCAATAGTTGCACTACTGAGCAATTGGTCTTCTCTGTTAAATATATCTTCTTCCTTTTTTATATATTGAATATTTACAACTTCATATTCTCCTACCGGCTGGACCGCCCATCTTCCCAACTGTTGGTTTTTTGCTTGATTAAATTTCACATCATTCCCTGTAATTGCAGAAGACTGTAAATATAATCTGTTCGAGGAGCTACTTTTTGTATAGATACCACCACCGCCATCCACAGAGAAATAAAAATAGGGAGTTCCTGGAATAAATTCATAATTACAAGTCCAATAAGGAGAATTACCTATTGAAACAATAGCACTACTTTGTTGATCTTGAGGATATGCCGGTTGAAGATACAAATGGGAAGCTATTGGTCCTGCATAAATACTTGTTTCTTCCGCCAAATATATTCTACAAGCTCCTCCCGTTGAAGTTGATCGAAGTAAAATACTTGCATCTATATTCCATTTCTGATTAGCGACATTATCTCCTCTTTTTGTCAGAAAGACATTTCCTCTTTCTCTTTTTTCAGCTTGCAAATATTGATTTGCAGTATTCTCTGGATTAATAATTTAAACTGGTATTCCTCTCAATTCTACCATAGGGTCGAAATCCACCTCCACTGCTTTTGTTTGAATATCTGTTTCAAACACGCTTCCAATACTATTTTCCAACAAATCCGATTCACAGGATAGTAAACCGAACACAAATACAACTGATAATAATTTCGTTTTCATAACACATTAGTTTTAATACCGTTAATAATTATCTTATAAAAAAATGTTTATAGTATTCTCTTTACAGTTTATAGTATCACCTTTTTCGTTCGTGACAATCAGTCTATTTGCTGTATATATTATTCCTTTCCACTCTCCTGATATATCAGAAAGAGTTCCATCGAGGGGATTTTTCACTTTCATGCAGAAATCCGCATCTATTTGGTAACCTTCATTGAAAGAATCCAATTTATATTCACTCCCCATTGGCACTTCAAAAGAATACACATAGGATACAGAATCCGGAAACTCTCGAACAACGCCATTTTCCGACATATACGTAACCGTAGGATTATCAACGATCTTCCCGTCCGCATCGATCATAGGAAGCCGGAGTTTTACATAACGGACATTTATCGGAAAAATGAACTTGGAAGAATTCATGACTCCGCTTTCAATAGGGACATGTACCTGAATAGGGGAATCATGGTCCTTATTATCATAGGTTCCATTGAATACAAGCTCTTTCAACGTTTCGATTTCTTTTATCCGATATTCAGATGAAACCAGTTCATAAAGAACATCCTCTTTATCATCTAAATCATTATTGCAACCTAATATGATACAAAATAGACCTACTAATAATATTCTAATCATCTTTTTCATAACACATCACAAATTTGGATTGAAAAATAAAGATAAAAATCCAATCAACTCATACAACTGCAATAAATAATGTTAATCGGATCAATTACAAGTTATACGTCAACGTCACCCAAGTCACCTGAGCGTCGCGATTGTCTTGATAAAAAAGGCGATATGCTGAAGGAAAGGAAAAACTTCGTATCTTTGTACGTCTGTATTTACTAAGTAAATTGAACTGTATGAGTTTCCGAAAGCCGGGTGTGAACATATGAAGGTCTATAAGCAAATGAAAATGTACGATAAGAAATAAATGGCAAAGATATTAGTGATACGACTCGCTGCAATTGCCGACGTGGCGATGACGCTTCCGGTCATCTATTCCGCAGCCAAAGCTAATCCGCAAGATTCGTTTACGGTGCTGACGCAGGCGTTTATGATGCCGGTATTCATAAACCGGCCACCTAATTTGGAAGTGATAGGCATCAGCACCAAAGGGGCAGAGAAAAGGCTGGTCGGTCTTTTGCGGTTTACCTCTGCTTTGGTGAAATTCGATTACGACATTGTCCTGGATTTGCAGGATGTGATCCGGACTTGGATCATCTGTGCCGCTTTTCGGATGAAAGGAAAGCCGGTCTACATCCTGGATAAAATCCGAAAAAAATATCCTCCTCTTATGCGCAGGGAAAACAAGAAGCTGGAACCGCTGCCGACTGTTATCGAGCGGTATGCCGACGTGTTCCGTGCGGCAGGATTGGCCTATACCGAATCTTTTACTTCTTTATATGAGTCGCGGCCGGCAGATTTGTCGAAAATGGAAGCTATCGCCGGAGTCAAGACCGGGAAATGGTTAGGTGTCGCTCCTTTTGCCCGTTATCAGGGCAAGGTATATCCGATTGATGAAATGGAGCAGGTAGTGGCTACTCTTTCAAAAAGGGAAGACCTGACTTTATTCCTGTTCGGAGCAAAAGGATATGAAGAGGCGGTATTGGAGGAGTGGGCCTATCGCTATCCGCGTGTAAAGAATGTGGTGGGTAAATATACGCTTGATAATGAATTGGCGTTAATTAGTCAGTTGGACCTGTTGCTTAGCATGGATTCGGCGAATATGCATTTTGCCTCGTTGGTCGGCACTCGTGTGTTGTCCGTATGGGGAGCGACACATATTTATACCGGTTTCTATGGCTATCGGCAACGTCCGGAGGATGTGATCGGGTTGCCGTTGCCTTGTCGTCCCTGTTCGCAATTCGGACAGAAAGAATGTTCCAGAGGAGACTGGGCCTGTCTGACGCAGCTGCCGGTAGAAAAGATCGTCTCCCGTGTGGTGGCGGTATTGGAAGAACAATAGCAGGCTGTAAATATAGATTCAGAGAGTGAAATTAAAAAAGAAGGAAAATGAAACAATTACATATCATTACCCCGGTGAAAGATTCGATAGAGCTGACTTTACAGACAATCGAGTCGGTCCTGTCATCCGACTTAACGGTTCCTTATCATTATTATGTATATAATGATTTCAGCACGGATGAAAATACGGCACGTCTTCGTGAAGCCTCCGAGAAGATGGGCTTCAAACTGATTAACCTGTCAGACTTGACCGATCATCCTTCTCCCAACTATCTTTTGATCCTTCAGACCGCACAACAAAAAGCGATAGCCGCCGATGCCGGGCTTTTGATCGTCGAATCGGACGTGATTGTAAAGAAGCATACGTTGCAGTCGCTATTTGATGGTGCTTTGACACGTCCGGATTGTGGTATCGCCGCCGCCGTAACGGTCGACGAACAGGAAAATATCAACTACCCGTATTTATACGCAAAAGGTAAGGAGGGCAAAGTCTTTCCGGAGAAAAAGCATTTGAGTTTCTGTTGTTCCCTGCTGACCCTACCTTTCCTGAAGTCTTTCGATTTCCATCAACTGGACCCGGAAAAGAACTGGCACGATGTGACGATCTCGCATCGTTCTCTGGAAAAAGGCTTCACAAACTATCTGTTTACAACATTGACCGTGTGGCATCGTCCGCACGGCAGCCGTCCCTGGAAACAACTTAAATATACGAATCCCTTGAAGTATTACTGGTTGAAGTTTACAAAAGGACTCGATAAAATCTGATTGACTTTATGGAATATTCGCCGTTGGTTTCGGTAATCGTGCCCGTGTATAACATGGAGCAGTATTTGGGGGAAACGCTTGATTCTGTGTTAGCCTCGGATTATCCGTCTTTTGAAGTGGTCGTTATGGATGACGATTCAAAAGATGCTTCGTTGGAGATCGCAAAAGAGTATGCCCGGAAAGATTCACGGGTAAAAGTCCATACTCAACCGAACGCCGGAGCCTGTGCTGCCCGTAATCATGCTATAACGCTGGCGGAAGGAGAGTTGATTCTTCCGGTTGATGCGGACAATACTATTACTCCGGATTTTATCCGTAAGGCTGTTGAAATAATTATACAGGATGAAGATATAAAAGTCGTGGTTCCGCGTGCGGGCTTTTTGGGTGATCGTACGGGAGAATGGATTTTACCTCCTTTTTCCTTAAACTTGCTGGCACGGAAGAATATCATGGATACTTGTGCTTTATATAGGAAATCGGATTGGGAACGGGTAAAAGGATATTGTGAGGAAATTATAGCCCGTGAGGACTGGGAGTTCTGGATATCGGTATTGAAGGATGGCGGTAAAGTGGTAAGACTTTCAGATATATCTTTACACTACCGGATAAGAAACAGCTCTAAACGTGTAACAGACCGTTCACTGAAAAAGCATGTGATAGACATTTTGAATAAACGTCATCCTGAGTTTTTCGAGCGGGAATTGGGTGGCCCTCTTAGGTATAGGAGGACTTGGTCGAAGTTGATAAATAAAATATATCGAATATTTCATCCCCGTGTCGTATTTGTAAATGAAGTGTACGCAGACTTTTCCTCTTTTATAAAAGTTCTTCCAGTCTATTTCAAGAATGATGAAGGTAAAGTTATTTATAAAGGACGTAACGAATTGCGTGAGTTCAGATATAAAGGGATGGATTTAGTAGTAAAATCTTTTCGTAAGCCTAATTTGGTGAATCAGATCGTTTATGGCCTGTTCCGTTCTTCGAAAGCGGAGCGTTCTTACGAATATGCCAATATGCTGTTGAAGTCGGGGATCGGTTCTCCTCGCCCCGTAGCCTATTATACCGAAAGGGCCGGTTTGTTTTTTACACGGAGTTACTATGTCAGCCTGAAATCCGAATGCCCCTATACCTATTATGATTTAGTGAAAACCGATTTCCCCGGTCAGGAACAAGTCCTTCGTGCGATTGCGCGTACGACAGCAGCCATGCATGAACATGGTTATTTACATAAGGATTATTCCCGTGGGAATATACTGTTTAGGGAAACGAACGGAGATGTGAAAGTCGAAATCATTGATTTAAACCGGATCCGTTTCATGGAGATCGGGATGGAAATGGGTTGCAAAAATTTTGAACGCTTGCCGGGTACCCGGAAAATGTTTGCTGTTCTTGCGGATGAATACGCGAAGGCGAGAGGGTTCGATTTTTGTAAATGCTTTCAATTAATGAGGCAGTATGCGGGAATAGAAGAATAAAAAGAGTTTGGAGAATAATAAACACGGTTATCGTGTTAACTAAAAAGAGATTGATATATGATACCTAAAATAATCCATTTGTGTTGGTTTAGCGATGATCCTTATCCGGTGGAGATAAAGATATGTTTGAAAAGTTGGGAACGTGTGTTACCGGACTATAAGGTTAGGGTTTGGAATTATGCAGATGCTCAATCGATCGGTTGCCGGTTTATAGATGAAGCGTTGGCAGCTAAGAAGTGGGCTTTTGTTGCGGATGTAGTTCGTTTCTATGCTATTTATAAAGAAGGAGGTATTTATATGGATAGTGACATATTGGTTGAAAGACGTTTTGATTCATTCATCCCTGAAAAAGGCTTTGTCTCTTTTAATGAATATGCAGGAGAGGAGATTCGTCTACAGGCTGCATTTATGATCGGTGAAAAAGGAAATCAATATTGCAAGGATATATTTGATTACTATAATCAACGCCCTTTTCTTTTGCCGGATGGTACTTTTGACATGAAAATTTCTCCTGTGATAATGGTAGAGACAGCTCAAAAGAAAGGATATAAAGCCGAAGACATTGAGCAACATTTGGAAGATAATATCGTTATTTATCCGGGTTACTATGTTTCCCCGTGTAAGAAGATGAGATTTCCTGAAGCCTTCGCACACCATCAGGTATATGGAAGTTGGAGGAAACATAAATTGGGAAGAAAAATAGAGCGTTTATTAAAGCATATCATCGTTTGGGTGCGCTTTTCATTGTTCAAACGATAATGGATTGACAGTTATGAAAAATATAAAACTTGCCGTTATCGGCCTCGGATATGTTGGTTTGCCGTTGGCACGGTTGTTTGCGACGCGTTATCCGGTGGTCGGGTATGATGTGAAGCGGGAGCGGGTGGCCGCCTTGATGGAAGGGCGGGACGCGACGCAGGAGGTATCGGGAGAATTGTTGAAGTCCGTACTGTTGCCCCGGTTGCCGGAGGAAGGTGAGACGGGATTGTTCTGTACGTCCGATGCGGAACAGCTCCGCGGGTGCAATTATTATATTGTGGCGGTCCCTACGCCGGTCGACTTGCATCATAGCCCCGATCTGACACCTCTTTATTCAGCCAGTGAAACGGTAGGAAAGGTCTTGGGAAGAGGCGATATCGTGATCTATGAATCGACTGTCTGCCCCGGCATAACGGAAGATGAATGTGTCCCCATTCTGGAGAGAACCTCCGGATTGGTTTTTAACCGCGATTTTTTTGCCGGATATTCGCCGGAGCGTATTAATCCGGGAGATAAGGAACATACGGTGGAGAAGATCATGAAAGTGACATCCGGCTCCACGCCCGAAGCCGCAGAGAAGGTCGACACCCTGTACCGATCGGTTATCCAGGCCGGAACCTACCCGGTTTCCAGTATCAAAGTAGCGGAGGCTGCCAAAGTGATCGAAAACTCCCAGCGCGATATCAACATCGCTTTTATGAACGAATTGTCGAAGATTTTCCATCTGATCGGTATCGATACGAACGAAGTGCTGGCGGCAGCCGGGACGAAATGGAATTTCCTGCCTTTCAAGCCCGGTCTGGTCGGAGGACATTGCATTGGAGTCGATCCTTACTACTTGATCCGTAAGGCAGAGGATTACGGTTTCCATCCGGGACTGATCCTGTACGGACGTCGTATCAACGATACGATGGGTGAATATATTGCCGGTCGCGTCGTGAAGTGCATGATCAAAAAAGATGTTCCGGTACGGAATGCGGAAGCACTGGTTTTAGGCTTTACCTTCAAGGAAAACTGTCCCGATGTGCGTAATTCAAAAGTCGGCGATGTCATTCGTTATCTCAGTGACTATGGTATCAACGTGACGATCTATGATCCTTGGGCACGTCCGGATGACGTCCGGCGCGAATATGGTCTGGAAGTTCTGTCCACCCTGCCGGACAAAAAGTTTGACGTTGTCGTTTTGGCGGTTGCCCATACTGATTTCCTGGCACTGGACATTCCGGCACTGACGAAAGAGCGCAGCGTCGTATATGATGTGAAAGGCTGTCTCGATCCGGCTTGGGTCGATGACCGGTTATAAGGGATAGAATAATATCCCTACCCGATCTATGTGTTCCCGGAGAGCCGGTTCTTTGATCGTATGATATAGTACCAAATTTATTTTATACAATAATTCCAACTCTTCTAAATCAACTTGGATCTGTAAAAGTTCGGAGGCTGTAATTTGTTCCGATTTTATAGCCAAATCGATATCCGAGCCGGAATGAAAGTTCTCTTTTGCGCGAGAGCCGAACAGCCATACTTTTCCAATGTGTTTATATTGGGAAAAGACAGCTCGTATGCTTTGTATTGTTTCATTACTCAGTCCGAATTCCATACGACTAAAATAAATTTAACTGTTTTTGGTCTGACTCCTTTGTCAATCGGATAGATAATTGGGTAAGTAGATGCGTGTAAATTTTGATTATATCGGATGCAATCAAATCTGCTTGTCTTTCATCGTAAGTATGTGACATCAGTTCGCGCGATTTTTTCATCTTACGCCACCCGTCGGCATCCGTGATGTAACCGTCTTGCAATGCCAATGATAGCGTAGCATTGGGGCCGGCAAAGTCTGTATAACCTTTATAACGAAGGAAATCTTGCAATGTTTTCCAAGATAATTCGTATGTATATTCGAACCGCTGTATAAGTCCCTCTTTTTCCAGATCGGATAAAGATGCTAGATCCGAAGCCTGTACCATTTGTAAACGGGCCAATGCTTTTTTTAAATTCATGAACCTTTGTTCCCAACGAATGTCTTCTACCATAGTGTTACTTTTTTGTCAAAGATAATGTTTGTTAGCCGGAATCCATTTGTTCACCCAATTTATTTCCGTCCGAAATCCGCCGGAATCTCTCCCCATTCCGAAGTTTCCCATTTCAGGATAGGGGTAGTGTAGGTATTGGTCTTGAGCCACCTTTCAGCCCGTTCGATCAGGTCGAAGATGGGCTCGTTCTCCGGTACACGTTCTAAAAGTGTCTTGCATTTTTTCTTTTTTACCCAGCTGATGGCGTTCCGGCTGTCCGAATAGATCGGGAGGCTGCTTCCTTTTTGTTTCAACAAGGCAAGCCCGTGCACCAAAGCCAGGAACTCGCCGATGTTGTTCGTCCCCTTTTTTAACGGCCCGATCCGGAAAATCTCTTGCATGGTCGGCGGATAGACGCCCCGGTATTCCATATCTCCCGGATTCCCGCTACAGGCGGCATCCACACAAAGACTTTCCCAAATCGGTTTTCCGACCGGAGCTTTCGGGGCCAGGCTTGCAGCCGCTTTGGAGGAAGACGCTGTTTTCAGATAATGTTCGTATCCCTTCTCGAAAGCTTTTGCCGCCTCCTCTTCGGTTTCGAACGACTTATATTTTGCCCCGTCCTGTCCGTCCACCTGCGTCTTGCATTCGTTCCAGTTGTCATACACGCCCGGAGTGATGCCTTTCCACACTACATAATATTTCTTTGTTTTTGCCATTGTTTCTCCTGTTTCCCTATGTATCAAAATGTCACTACTACCCCATCCAAATCGGATTACTACCCCATGTTTTTGGAATTACTATTGCGGGTAATATTTATTAACATTTCTTCTTGCTAATGAATTTGCCGTTTTTGCTGACAAAAGTATACATTTGCAGGAAACAATCATATAGATATGAAGCGTATATTTCTGATTGGATATATGGGAGCCGGAAAAACCACTGTGGGAAAGGTGCTGTCCCAGCAGTTGGGACTCTCGTTTATCGATCTGGATCACTATATAGAAGGCCGTTACCATAAGACCGTCGGCCAGCTTTTTGCCGAGAGAGGGGAAGAAGCATTCCGGGATATCGAGCGGAGGATGCTCTGCGAGGTCGCAGCTTTTGAAGATGTCCTGGTATCGACCGGAGGCGGTGCTCCTTGTTTTTTCGATAACATAGAGTTTATGAACGAGGCCGGACAGACCGTTTACCTGAAGGTTTCGGTAGGGGAACTGGCAAAGCGTTTGGAACTCTGCAAATCGACCCGCCCGGTACTGAAAGGTCGTTCGGGCGACGAACTGAAAGCCTTCATCGCCGAAAGCCTGGAGAAAAGGGAACCTTTCTATTCGAAAGCGGCGATTGTGTTCGAGGCGGAAGAGATGATGACCGATCAGGATGTACATAAGATATCACAAGAACTGGCAACACGATTATAGAGTTGAGAGTTGAAAGTGAAAACTGGCACAACCTTAACTTTCAACTCTCAACTTTCAACTATTAAATTATGGATAGACAAGGGCAGGGGGCTTATATCCCGCAGGAACTATTGAAAGAACTCAGTAAGGTGAGCAATCGCCTGCTGATAGGTATTCCCTGTGAACGGGTGGAAGGAGAACGCCGTCTGGCTTTGACTCCCGAAGCGGTCGACATGCTGACCGACCGTGGTTATCGTGTCTTGGTGGAAGCAGGGGCAGGCCTGGGGATCAATTACTCCGATAATCATTATTCGGAAGCGGGAGCCGAGATCGTGGCGACGCCGGCCGAAGTGTACCAGGCGGATATCATCCTGAAGATCCTGCCGCCGCTTGCCGCCGAGGTGATGATGATGAAGCCGCGTACTACGCTGTTTTCGACCGTCCAGTTCAATACCTTTTCTCATGAAGCTTTCGAACTGATGATGGCTAAACGGATTACAGCCGTCGCCTATGAGCTGCTGGCGGATGACAAGCAACGCTGCCCGGTCCTGAATGTGATCTCCGAGATTGAAGGGACCGCCTCTATCACGATCGCTTCCGAGTTGTTGAGCAATACGCAGGGTGGAAAAGGAATCTTGTTAGGTGGCATACCGGGCGTTTCGCCGACCGAGGTCGTGGTCATCGGAGCGGGTAATGCCGGGACTGTCGCCACCCGTGCCGCTATGGCGCTGGGCGCTTCCGTAAAAGTGTTCGACGACGATATAAACAAGCTCCGGACCATCCAGCAGGTATTGGGGCAAGGCCTGTTCACTTCCACCTTCCATCCGAATGTGCTGCAAAACGCTTTTCGCAGTGCCGACGTAGTGATTGGGGCAATGTGTTACATCAATACGCGGCATCGGTATATCATTGCCGAAGACATGATCCGTATCATGAAGCGTGGCGCACTGGTCATCGACCTCAGAATCAACCAGGGAGGTTGTTTCGAGACGACCTGTTGCCTTTGTCCTTCCGATCCGGCTGTTTTCGAACAGTACGGCGTGTTGCATTATTGTCGGCAGAACATCAGCAACCGTGTGGCGCGTACCACTTCGATGGCTCTGAGCAATATCTTCGTCCCGATGCTTTTTCAGTTGGGCGACACCGGTGCGGTGCAGGGGATGATCAAGAGCGACCCGGGGTTCAAGAACGGAGTCTACATGTACTGCGGGAAGCCGGTCTGTGAATATGTCTCTCGGCGTTTCGGTCTTTCGTCTAATCATATAGATATTTATTTGTTCGCTTTTTAGGGGCAGTCCAAATTTTGTTTGACATTTGGAAACAGTTCTGATTTTGTTATGAACTTGTCAAGTTTATGCTTTACTTTGTACGCATTATTTAAAAGTATGAGTTAATTCAAAATAATACTATGGTAGAACAGACAAAAGTAACGACACTGGAGAAAGTGGTCATTCGGTTCTCCGGTGACTCCGGCGATGGGATGCAGTTGGCCGGAAACATTTTTTCTACGATTTCCGCTACGGTGGGAAATGGTATCAGTACATTTCCGGATTATCCGGCCGACATTCGTGCCCCGCAAGGTTCATTGACGGGTGTATCCGGTTTCCAAGTACATATTGGTGCCGGCAAGGTGTTTACGCCGGGAGACAAGTGCGATGTTTTGGTTGCCATGAATGCAGCAGCCTTGAAGACACAATATAAGTTTGCGAAATCGACAGCCTGCATCATCATTGACACGGATTGCTTCCAGAAGTCAGATTTGGAAAAGGCGGCGTTCAAGACCGACAACCCGATTGAAGAAATGGATATCAAGCAGGATGTCATCGCTGCTCCGATCACACAGATGGTAAAGGACTGCCTGGCAGATACAGGAATGGACAATAAGTCGATGTTGAAGTGTCGCAATATGTTTGCTTTGGGATTGGTTTGCTGGTTGTTCAACCGTGATTTATCAATTGCCGAAAACTTCCTGCGCGAGAAGTTCGCCAAGAAACCTACCATTGCTGAAGCCAATATCAAGGTAATTCATGCGGGCTATGATTATGGGCACAACACACACGCTTCGGTCGATCATACTTATAAGATAGAAACAAAGGTAAAAGTTCCTGGCAAATATATGGATATCAGCGGAAACAAGGCGACGGCCTATGGTCTGGTCGCAGCTGCCGAAAAGGCGGGGTTGCGGTTGTTCCTTGGTTCCTATCCGATTACACCAGCTACTGACATCTTGCATGAATTGTCCAAACATAAATCGCTGGGGGTGACAACCGTTCAGTGTGAAGACGAAATTTCAGGTTGTGCAACGGCTGTCGGAGCCTCTTTTGCCGGCGCATTGGCCGTTACTTCTACATCTGGACCTGGTGTTTGCCTGAAGTCGGAAGCAATGAACTTGGCTGTTATTACAGAGTTGCCGCTTGTTGTGGTAAATGTACAGCGTGGAGGCCCTTCTACCGGATTGCCGACCAAATCGGAACAGACTGACCTGTTACAGGCTTTGTTCGGGCGTAACGGTGAATCTCCGATGCCGGTATTGGCAGCCGCTTCTCCTACACATTGTTTTGATGCCGCTTATGAGGCTTGCAAGATCGCATTGGAACACATGACACCCGTGGTGTTACTGACAGATGCGTTTGTGGCAAATGGTTCTGGAGCTTGGAAGCTACCCGATATGGCAGAATATCCGGCGATCCAGCCTCCTTATGTGACGGAAGAGATGAAAGGTAATTACACCCCGTATATGCGTCATCCGGAAACGGGTGTCCGTTATTGGGCGATCCCTGGACAAGAGGGCTTCATGCACATCTTGGGCGGTCTGGAGAAAGATAGCAATACGGGAGCCATCTCTACGGATCCTGACAATCACGACCTGATGTGTCGCCTGCGTGCCGAAAAGGTGGCTAAGATCCCGGTACCGGATGTCAAGGTGGAAGGTTGTGTCGAGGAGGCCGATTTGTTGATTGTGGGTTTTGGTGGCACATACGGACATCTTTATTCGGCTATGGAAGAGATGAATGCAGCCGGGAAGAAAGTGGCTTTGGCCCATTTCGTCAACCTGAACCCGCTGCCCGCCAATACGGCAGACGTATTGATGCGCTATAAGAAAGTGGTCGTGGCAGAACAGAATCTCGGTCAGTTTGCCGGTTATCTCCGTATGAAAGTGGATGGCTTTGTCCCTTATCAGTATAACGAGGTAAAAGGACAGCCTTTTATCGTAAGTGAATTGGTGGAAGCCTTCACCGAAATAATCAACCAATAAGAACCGTAAAGAAAGTAAAGACAATGAGCGAATATACAGCAAAAGATTTCAAGAAAGGACAACCCCGTTGGTGTCCGGGTTGCGGTGACCATTTCTTTTTGGCCTCGCTTCACAAGGCTATGGCGGAGCTGGGCGTAGCTCCTCATGATACGGCCGTTATTTCGGGTATCGGATGTTCCAGCCGTCTGCCTTATTATATGAATACATATGCCATGCAGACGATTCACGGTCGTGCAGCTGCGATTTCTACCGGTTTCAAGGTCGCGAATCCGGATATGACAGTCTGGCAAATTTCCGGTGACGGTGATGGTCTGGCGATCGGCGGAAACCATTTTATCCATGCCGTGCGTCGCAATATCGATCTCAATATGATTTTGTTGAACAACCGGATTTATGGTTTAACAAAGGGACAATATTCCCCGACTTCTCCCCGTGGGTTTGTCAGCAAGTCATCTCCCTACGGAACGGTGGAGGATCCGTTCCATCCGGCAGAACTTTGTTTCGGTGCCCGTGGACGTTTCTTCGCACGCGCAGTGGCGACCGATTCTCCGGGTACAGTCGCCATTTTGAAAGCGGCTGCCAACCATAAAGGAGCTTCTGTTTGCGAGATCTTGCAGAATTGCGTGATCTTCAACGATGGTACGCACGAGTCGGTTTACTCGAAAGAAGGACGTGCCAAGAACGCCATCTATCTCGAACATGGCAAACCGATGTTGTTCGGCGAAAACAAAGAGTTCGGGCTGGTGCAGGAAGGCTTCGGCCTGAAAGTGGTCAAGTTGGGAGAAAACGGAGTGACGGAAAAGGATATCCTGATCCATGATGCCCATTGTGAAGACAATACCTTGCAGTTGAAATTGGCCTTGATGGATGGTCCGGATTTCCCAATTGCGCTGGGTGTGATCCGTGATGTGGACGCTCCGACCTATAATGAGGCAGTCCATGAACAATTGGATGAGGTCTCGGCCAAGAAAAAGTATCACAATTTCCAGGAACTGTTGCTGACCAATGATATTTGGGAGGTGAAATAAGAGTTGATCCCTGAAACAATTTAAGAAAAGCGGTAATCCCTGAAAAAGACAGAAGGGCTTGCCGCTTTTCTTCTTTTATTCCGTCTCTTTGCGAGACAACGATGCGCTTGCAAATAGTGAGGGAATTGTTGAAGCAGATGGATGTGGCGACTATGATAAGAATGCAGGGAAACACGAGGCTATTTTTGGATAAAAGTATCTTGTTTGCAAACTCTATATTGCAAAATGGCAGGGTTTTGCCTTGTCAACATGAAAAATATAATTAATGCTGAAAAATTTCCTTAATTCTGTATCGGCTATGAAAAAATGTATTACTTTTGTACCGCGATTAATAAGGCATTGGAGTAGCAAGAATATAAGACGAGGATTTGCCTTGTGTCATTTTAATCAATTGAGTAGAGAGAAAAGTTATATAAAGTCAATCAATTAAATTAATTTCAAGATGGCTACATTAGATTTAAGCAAGTACGGAATTAAAGATGTGAAGGAAGTTCTTCACAATCCGTCTTACGATGTTCTGTTCGCAGAAGAAACAAAACCGGGTTTGGAAGGCTTTGAAAAAGGTCAGGTAACTGAACTGGGTGCTGTAAACGTGATGACTGGTGTCTACACAGGTCGTTCTCCTAAAGACAAATTTTTCGTAAAGAACGAAGCCAGCGAAGATTCAGTATGGTGGACTTCTGAAGAATACAAAAACGATAACAAACCCGCTTCTGAGGAGGCTTGGGCTGATCTGAAAGCTAAAGCTGTAAACGAACTGTCTGGCAAACGTCTGTTCGTTGTCGATACTTTCTGCGGTGCAAACGAAGCAACTCGTATGAAAGTTCGTTTCATTATGGAAGTTGCATGGCAGGCACACTTCGTAACTAACATGTTCATTCGCCCGACAGCTGAAGAACTGGCTAACTACGGAGAACCTGATTTCGTATGTTTCAACGCTTCTAAGGCAAAAGTGGACAACTACAAAGAATTAGGCTTGAACTCTGAAACAGCTACAGTATTCAACCTGAAGACAAAAGAACAGGTGATCCTGAATACTTGGTACGGTGGTGAAATGAAGAAAGGTATGTTCTCTATCATGAACTACATGAATCCGCTTCGTGGCATCGCTTCCATGCACTGCTCCGCTAACACGGACAAAGAAGGTACAAGATCTGCTATCTTCTTCGGTCTCTCCGGTACAGGTAAGACCACCTTGTCAACCGACCCGAAGCGTCTGCTCATCGGTGACGACGAACACGGTTGGGACGACAACGGTGTGTTCAACTACGAAGGTGGTTGCTACGCTAAGGTTATCAACCTCGACAAGGAAAGCGAACCCGATATCTACAACGCTATCACACGCGACGCTCTTCTTGAGAACGTTACTGTTGCTGCTGACGGCACAATCGACTTCGCTGATAAGAGCGTAACTGAGAACACTCGTGTTTCTTATCCTATCTACCACATCGAAAACATCGTTAAGCCTGTTTCCAAAGGCCCGCACGCAAAACAGGTGATCTTCCTGTCTGCCGATGCATTCGGCGTATTGCCTCCGGTATCTATCCTGAACCCGGAACAGACTCAGTATTACTTCCTGTCTGGTTTTACAGCTAAATTAGCTGGTACGGAACGTGGTATCACTGAACCGACTCCGACATTCTCCGCTTGCTTCGGTGCTGCTTTCTTGTCACTGCACCCGACAAAATACGGCGAAGAATTGGTTAAGAAAATGGAAATGACCGGTGCTAAGGCTTATTTGGTCAACACAGGTTGGAACGGTACCGGCAAACGTATCTCTATCAAAGATACAAGAGGTATCATCGATGCTATCTTGGACGGTTCTATCGACAAAGCTCCGACAAAAGTTATCCCGTACTTCGATTTCGTTGTACCGACAGAATTGCCGGGTGTTGATCCGAATATCTTGGATCCGCGTGATACTTATGCTGACGCTGCTCAGTGGGATGAAAAAGCAAAAGACTTGGCTGGCCGTTTCATCAAGAACTTCGCTAAGTTCACTGGTAACGAAGCTGGTAAGAAGTTGGTTGCCGCTGGTCCGAAATTGTAATAATATAATATACATAACGGTTAAAAAGTTCAGGATCAAAATCCTGAACTTTTTTATAAAATACTATTGTAAAATGAAAAAAAGATTTTTAGTCTATGCTGCTGTGTCATTATGGTATCTTTGGTAGCATGGAATTTTAGTATAGAAAAGACTTCTGAAAAATTGTCTGATTTGGCGGTTGAAAATGTTGAGGCTTTGGCTGGTTGCGAAGTCAGTGGTTGGATAGATGGTAGTTATAAAGTTACGTGGTACTATGATTGTAATTGGAGTTGTTATAGTGGTGGAGTGATGGATTGCCCTTATTGAGTAACATCATAATTATGAAGAAAATACTATTGCTAATCTTTAACTGTATTTGGTTTTTTGCTTGTGATTCTATACGGGATATACCGCAGCATGTAAAAACCTTTGTTGTTTCTTTGGAAAATACCTCAGAAACGGATTTCTATACGTTGTTTGACAGTATACCTATGTCCCGTTGCAGACAGTTGGGGATAATGAAATCGGACGAATTGGAAGAATCTTGTATGAACAAAGAAAATTCTTTTTGTTGGATGATTTGACGCATATTGTATATGTTTTCCATGCAGATGGTCAATATGATTGTAAAGTTGATGCTGTGGGAAATGGAGTTGTTGAGTATGTGCAGATTACAGATTTTACGATTGACCAGTTTCGACATCAAATAAAAATATTGGATGGAATGCAATCGAAAATTATTACTTATGACATGGAAGGTAATTTTGTTAAAGAGATAAAATTACCTGTTATACCTGCTCCTTTACATTTTTGTCAGATGGATAGTTGTAATTTTGCTTTTGATTTTCAGCGTAATTCTTCAGAAAAGCAATGGATGTATAATTTGGTCATTTCCAGTGAAACTCTTACAAAGCCTATCGCCCGTTTTTTGCCTTACGATCAAGATGTGAATGTCTCCTTTTCGCCTAGAGTTACGCTTCAGAAATTCAATGATGGTGTCATTTATACCCCTTTGTATAGTTCTATGATTTATACGATCGATTCGGTAGGGCTAAAGCCTCGTTATGCTTTTGATTTTGGTGACCATTGGATCGATTCTGATTATATCAATAAAACTTGGAATAATCCGCTTGAATTTAGAGATCGATTAAAAGAGAGTGATTTTGTTTATTTTTTCAATCCTATGGAATCAGAGTCGCACATTTATGCAGAGTTCATGTATAAAGAAAATAAGTTCCATCTAATTATTGATAAAAAAACAAATCATCAATTTTTGCAACGCGAAACAGATACTTATAAGTGTCATTACTCTGAAATACCGATGTGCACTATTGATAATCATTTTGTGATACCATTGACACCGAATGAATATAATAATATAGTTTCTTTTGATAGTCTATGCGTTGATGAAGAGGATAATCCTGTCCTGATGGTTGCCTCTTTTAAACAATTCTAATAACAAAATAGTATGAAATTACTTTTTTTGCTATATGCAATGCTTTTTTCAACTATAGATCCGTCTGATTGTCAGTCTTTTTACAATAAGACTCTGAAGCCAATACATTTTGATGGATACCTTGTCAAAAAAGAAAAAACAGAGCAGTTTTACATCTTGCATATTGAGGACAAAAAAGATAAGCATTTGACCGTTGTTCAATTACTAAAAAATGAGACCGGACGATCAATTTACCTATTTGCCAAAGACAGTTGTTGGATTTCCAAGAGAGAAAATAGATTGGATATCCATGTTGTTGTTCCAATCTATGATGGATATAATGTCCGTGTATTCCAAGACCTGTGCGAATAAGAACGATACTTTATTTTGCTGATTTTAGCATAAATGTTAGGATGTTTTAAAATCTATTCCTATCTTTACCCCGAATTATCTTTTAATGTGGGATGTGAGGTGTAACATGATTAGACGTTTATTACTGGTCGTTGGGATTATCGTTTCTTTGTCATCGTGTGGCGGAGATATTGCTTACCGGATAGAAGGGAAACTTACCAATCTGGAGGATCAGACCTTATATGCCGTTTTCGAGAATGAAGATATAAAAGTGGTAGATACGGTGACTTGCGGGAAGCCGGGCGAATTTTTGATCGAAAAGAAACAAGGTGATTTCCGGGAAGTGACGATCTTCTTTGCCGATAAGATGCATTGGGTTACGGCTTATCTGGAAAAGGGAGAGAAGGTGACGATCACCGGAGACGCTGCTTATCCTGCCATGTTGCGTGTCAAAGGAGGGCGGATCAATGATCGTCTGTCCACGATAAAAAAAGAAATGGCTCCTTTGTTGAAGGAACGGGCCGACCTGATCCGTCAACTGAACAAGAAGAACAGGGAAAATGTCAACGGCTCGATAGAGGAAACGGATATGGCTTCACGCCTGGCGAATGTAAACCATCTGCTGAGCGAGGAAGCTGCTGCCGCCATTAAGAAATATCCGGATGAAGAAGCCTCCGTCATATTGATACAACATTATTTTAACCATCCTGACGATACCCGGCGAATGGATGAACTGCTGGCTGTGTTGAGTCCGAAACTGAACGACTTTTATCTGGTGCGGAAGTTGCAGGAATACAGCACTCGGGCAAAAAGGACGGCTTTGGGAGCTGAAGCACCCGGTTTCAGTGTGAAGAACATTTACGGGGTTCCTGTCAGCCTGGATTCTTTTCCGGATAGATATTTACTGCTTGCGTTTACGGCTCCTTGGTGCGATATGTGTCAGACGGAAGATCTGTATCTGGATGAAGTGGCAACGAAATATCCGAAAGAGAAGGTGGATATGTTGCTGATCAGCTTGGATGACGATCTGGCCGGAGTACGGAAAGTTATTGCAAAGGATAGTATCGACTGGAATCTGGTTACCGATTCCGCCGGACAAGCAGCCATGTTGGTCGATCTGTATAATGTAAGTGCTTTGCCCCGCTGTTTTCTGATCGATGAAGAAGGAAAGATCATCTTGAAAACGGACAATGGGGTCGAGATAAAGCAGACATTGGAAAAGCTAATTGATTGATGATTTATGTGTTGGTGATAAGTCTGAATCATAACTCTCAAACCATATAAAATTCTTAACTATGTTAGTCAAATCTTATGCCGCCGCCGTGCAGGGCATATCGGCAACGGTCGTTACGATCGAAGTGAATTGCACGAAAGGTATCCAATTTTTTCTGGTAGGGTTGCCCGATGTGGCTGTCCGTGAAAGCCATGAGCGCATTATCTCTGCTCTTCAGGTGAGTGGCTACAAGTTCCCCCGTAACCGCATTGTGATCAATATGGCGCCTGCCGATATCCGGAAGGAAGGTTCGTCGTACGACTTGCCGCTTGCAATCGGCATCCTGGCAGCAGCCGAAGAGCTGGATGCTTCCCGGTTGGGCCGCTACATGATGATGGGAGAGCTTTCATTGGACGGCAGCTTGAAGCCGGTAAAAGGTATTCTGCCGATTGCGGTCAAGGCGCGTGAAGAGGGATTCAAAGGTTTTATCGTTCCCAAGCAGAATGCCCGCGAGGCCGCTGTCGTCAATGACCTGGAAGTGTACGGCGTTTCGACCATCAAGGAAGTGATTGAGTTCATTGCGGGAAAACGGGATTTGGAGCCGACGGTTGTCAATACCCGTGAGGAATTTTATGCCCGGCAACTTCAGTTTGATGCGGATTTCTCGGATGTACGCGGACAGGAGAATGTGAAACGTGCGCTGGAAGTAGCCGCCGCCGGAAGCCACAACCTGATCCTGATCGGTCCGCCGGGGAGCGGCAAATCGATGCTCGCCAAACGTCTTCCTTCCATCTTGCCGCCTTTTACCTTGCAGGAGTCGCTGGAGACCACCAAGATACATTCGGTCGCCGGCAAGATCGGGGTGGATACTTCCCTGATGACGCAACGTCCGTTCCGTTCGCCCCATCACACGATTTCGAATGTGGCGATGGTTGGTGGAGGCGCTTTCCCGCAGCCGGGAGAGATCAGTCTGGCGCATAACGGAATCCTGTTCCTGGATGAATTGCCCGAATTCAACCGGAGCGTGCTCGAGGTCATGCGCCAACCATTGGAAGACCGGACGATAACGGTCTCGCGTGCCCGCTTATCTGTTGATTATCCGGCCAACTTCATGTTGGTCGCTTCCATGAATCCTTGTCCTTGCGGATATTATAATCACCCCGATCGCCCTTGTCTCTGTTCTCCGGGTGCTGTCCAGAAATATATGAACCGTGTTTCCGGCCCTTTGCTTGACCGGATCGATATACAGGTAGAAGTCGTGCCGGTCCCTTTCGAGAAGATATCCGACGGACGCCCTTCCGAATGTAGCGAAGCGATACGCGGGCGCGTGATGAAAGCCCGTGCTATCCAGGAAAAACGCTTTGCCGCACATGAGGGTATTTACAGCAATGCCCAGATGACCTCCAAACTACTTCATGAATACGCCGTGCCTGATGCTGCCGGCCTGTCTTTACTGAAGGTCGCCATGCAGCGCCTCAATCTTTCCGCCCGCGCCTACGACCGCATCCTGAAAGTCTCCCGTACGATCGCCGACCTGGAAGCCTCTCCGAATATCGAAGCACGTCATCTGGCGGAAGCCATACAATACCGGAGTCTGGACCGGGAAACATGGGGGACATAAAAATAACCCGGACGACGGGAGCCATTTGCCTGCGAATCCTTCTTTCAGCAGGCCGGCACTTTTGTTTTTAGCTGTTCCTGTATTCCAACGGCCCCATCCCCACATGCCGCTTGAAATACTTGCCGAAAAAAGACATATTCGTGAAATTCAGCGAATAGGCGATGTCATGGATGGAAAGGTCTGTCGATTTCAACTGTGCCTTTGCATCCATAATCACCATAGAGGTGATGATCTCGACACAAGTCTTGTCGGTCGTCTGCTTGACAATCGTACTAAGGTGCGCCGGAGTTATGCCAAGTTTGTTGGCATACCACGCAACGGAACGTTGCGTGGTATAGTTTTGCATGACAAGATGATTGAAATTTTTGCTTATTTGTTCCGCTTTGGAAGTATTCATCTTGTTCATTGTCTTGTTCTTATACATAGATCCCACTCCAAGAAGCACGCCAGAAAGCAGATGGTTAAGAATCTCTTTGTTCAGTTTGGGGCTGCAAAATCCATATGTCTTGACAAGTAACGAGAAATAATCTTTCATCAATTGGGCCGGTTGTTCTTTCAACTCGATAATCGGGCAGTCTTTTACGGCATACAACATATCCATTGCCGACTTGCCGATATTGGCATGGTGGATGAACTCAGACGAAAATCCCATGAAATAGATCTGCAAATCCCCTTCCATCCTATGGATCTGGAAAATCGTGCCCGGCAGGATCGTGATAAAGCTGCCCGGTTTCACTTGATAGCGTGTCATATTCAGGGATGCCTCGATCTCTCCTTGCATACAAAGCACGAATATCTCCGCCTTCAACCTGCAAGGATAGTTGGCATACAAGCTCAACAAACCAATGTCTTTATGCGAAAGATTCCCGATGATCCAATCTTCGGGAAGGTCTATTTTGGGGATGTCGTTTTCAATTTGCATGATATGATTGAAGCCTAATTAAAAAACAAACTCTTTAACGATATAATCTTTTTACAGATTTCACAATTTGTTGCTTAAAACGTTACAAATATAAAAAACAGTTTTCTGAATTGTGGCAAACGACCTTTTTATTTTTTTGTTTGCAGAGACGCACGGCTATGGGTCCCGGCATGGAGAAAAATCTGATAAAACGGATATATATCGATGCTTAAATGCTTAAATATGTGGAATAGCAAATTGAGAAATCTAAAAAACAGGACAGGTAATAAAATAAATAGACCTTGCCGGATTTCCAGAATAGCTGTTCCTTTGCAACGATTTTTACGATGTAACAATCTCTCTTGAATGAAAAACAGGACAGTTATGTATAAAACGAAGAAAATGAAGAGCTTTTTGGCTCTTGTATTCACTTGCTTTTTGGCGTTTTCTTCTTGTGATTCTGATCACCGCGCAGGTGGTATTGGAAAATTACGTCTTTCCCTGGCAGCCGATACGGTTTCGGTAAATAAAGGTGTCAGCAATGCCACCAAAGCTGGTGGGGCTGGCGAGTTCGACAAATTTCTTACCACAGATGATTACCGAATATTGATTGTCACGGACAAGGATACCACAAAATCTTTCAACCGCTTCGACGAGATGCCTTCTGAAATCGAATTGAAAGAGGGGGCTTATACTCTCATCGCCTCCAAAGGCGACAACCTGCCCGCCGCTTTTGAAAACCCCTATTTTGAAGGAAATACCGACTTCACGGTGAAAGCCGGCATGAGCACACCTTTGGACGTGGTCTGCTCATTGGGCAATGCACGTGTGACGGTGGAATACACTTCTGATTTTCAGGAAGTGTATGAAGATTATGCAGTGCTGCTTAGTACCCAGCTTCTTACTGAAGAGTTTGAAGTGAGGAAAGATGAATCTCGTCCTGCTTATTTGCAAGTAACAAAAGAAGGAGCAGATTTGATTGTTGGGATTCGTTTGAAAAAGAAAGAACAAGAGGAAGAAAAAACTTATTATATACCTACTGCAATAAAAATTGAACGCAAGCAGAATGTCCATTTGATATTTAAAACAGACGGTGCGTCTATCAGTGGGGTTGGTTTGGATGTTTTATTGGACGATGAAATGGAAGAAGTCGCATTTTCCACGGAGATTCCGGAATTTATGTGGGAAGTGTTCAAGAAACCAACATTGACGGCAATGAATTTCGAATCGGGAACATTGGTGGAAGAGGCGCAAGCCGGTTTATTCAAGAAAGAAATTGCAGTAGGATTTGTTATGAGAGCCGGAGTAGGTTCGTTGTGTATTAAATATTGGAAAGAGGGTGATTACGAAGAGGATGCGGATGTATTGGATTTGGCTACAGAGGAAGGTGTAGAGAAAGCAACGCAACGTCATTTCACTTGGCAATCAGGTGATCGGCAAAATGTGAATATGTCCGGTATGAGAAATGGACAAATCTTTTTGTTGGGTGGCATCAACAGTTTGGAATCTCCTCCTAATGGGACGGATGGTTATCTGTATCATTTTGAAATTAGCGGGCATAATGCGAATGGAAATCCGAGTTATACGAATGTTATTAAATTCGATGTCCTTGTTCGTCCGGCCGGAATGCCACTGATTACAACTGATCCGATTGCAAATACTTGGGATATTGTAGAAGGTGATGAATTGGAGTCGGACTGGCGGTTTGATTTCATTGCAACGGGATTAGTTGATGATAAAGAAACTACTCTTACTGTTTCAGATGGTAGTTCGGAAAAGAAGTTTGAATTCTTGCAGGATAATGGTGCTTCATTGGTTTCGGAATATGGTGCGATGCTGACTGTAGAGAATGCGGCTAAGATGTCAATCAAATTCCCCAAGAAGTTTGTGTCTACTTTAACTGTTCCGGAAACCGGAGAGACAACGTATCAGTTTACTTTTCATTTGAAAGACAAGAAGGGAGAAACCTATACATTGGAACGGAACTTGACGGTCAAAGCTCCTGTGTTTGATATCACAACATTGCCGGGTGATGCGTTTGCCAAACGGATTGTGTTGCGTGCGGAGATGCCTGTCGGAACTCGACGAAGTTTGTCATTCCAATATCGTCAAGCGGAAGGTTCGGATTGGATAAACGTGCCTGGACCGGTTAAGTCGGATGGTGGAATTAACTATGTAGATACACTGAAAGGATTAAATCCGGAAATGGAGTATGAAGTTCGGGCGATGTATCGAAGAATAAATCAGGTGTTTTCAAAATCAGTTTCTGTGACGACTGAATCAATAGGGAGCTTGCCGAATTCTCACTTTGAGGAATGGAGCATCCTGCCGGATGATAATGGTTGTGCGGAACCGGGCTTGAATAAGGAATATTCAGGTTTAGGTGGTTTATTTCAGAAAGTTGAATTTCCTTATCGTTGTTGGGAAGTTTGGCAACCTTGGGATTCAGAAGCTTCTACTGGGTGGAATACTTTGAATCTAAGTACAACTAGTGCGGGAGGTTTGCATAATGATTTGACTTCTGAGACAAGTAGAAAATGGACACGCTATGTAGCTAATTCCGGTACGATACGGACGGAAGGGGTAAATGGCGGATATGCAGCATTGATTCGGACTGTCGGTTACGGATCCGGTAATACGGCTGCTTTAACCTCGGGTCTTGGGACGGTTAATTTGATTTCTCCGGGTGAATTGTATTTGGGTACATATAACAATGGTGCTCAATACGGAACCCCATTCGATTCACGGCCTACCGGTTTCCGTTTCTCATATAAATATGAGCGAAAGACATCTGATAAGTTTATTGCTGAGATTGTTGTTTTGGATGCTGATGGTAATGAGATCGCTGTGGCCCGTTTGCCGGAAAGCGAGGCAAAGGCTTCCAGTTCTTGGAGACAAGCAAGCGTGATGGTTAATTATGCAGGTGATTATAAGCAAACAAAAGCAGCTCGTATGTATATCCGTTTTGTTTCCGGTTCTTCCACGTCGAAAGAGGATTTGTTGATATATCCTCCTGCACAGAACTTGAGTAACGGGGAGTATGTAGGAAGTCAACTATATGTGGATGATATTGAGTTAATTTATGAATAAGGATGAAGAAAACAGGCAAATATAAAATTTATTATTTCATGTTGTCATGTCTGATAGGTTTGATAGCATGTAACCGGGATGAAGAATTTGGAAATACTTTTTCTTATCAAGATGGAGTAGGAGGTTTGGATCTTTCAACAACGATCGCAGAGAAGCAAACAATCTCGATCATTACGCGGGCGGCCGACTTCAGCGAAATAAATGCGAAAGATTTTTATGTCGCTATCAAGAACCAAGAAACGGGTGAGGTGGTCAACGAGTTTTCTTCTTTTTCGTCAATGGAAGATGCCGGTTTTCCGTTATTGCTGCCGGTTGGTAAATATTCGGTAATTGCATCTTCTTTTAACCTGCAGAATACGGAAGTTTCCGAAAAGCCTTATTTTGTAGATGAACAGGATTTTGTGGTAGAAGAAAAAATGACAACCGGAGTCGCTTTAAAGTGTATTTACAAAAGCATAGGTGTAGAATTGGTACTATCAGACCGTTTTTTAGCATTGATAAATTCACAGCCTAATAATTACGGCTATGAGGTTGAGGTTGATTGTTCAGGAGCTTCTCACACGTTCACACAAGAAAAGATGGCACCTACTTATTTTATGAAAACATGTGAAGAATTGGTAGTAAGGGTTCGGGTACGTCTTGGCAGTAGCGATGCTTGGTACCCGATGCGTGTGTATAGGGTGAAAAACGGAGATAAGTCGCCTGAGTTGAATGAATATTATATCATTAATCTAGATGTCGAGGGAGAAGATAATGCCGGAGAAGAAGAAACTTCTGGAGCATTTTCTATAGAATGCAAAAGTTTACGGATAGGAGAATTGAAAAAGTAGGAATAGTATGAAACATATAGTAGGGTTATTCTGTTGTTTGCTTTTTTTCTTTTCTTGTGAAATGAAAAAAGACCTGTTCGGCCAGCAAGAAAAGGAGGAGGATACTTTGCCGGAAGATATTGGTTTGTTGGATCTTCATTTGATGGCTGAGCGTGAAGCAGTGATGCCAGGCACGAAAGGAGAGGCCGATGATGACCTTCCCCTTTGTACGGATGATTTTAGTGTGTTGATATTGGATAGTGTGGCACAGATTGTAAAAAGTTTTGATTCTTTTGCTGCATTGAAATCCGATGGCGAATTGTTATTGCCAGCCGGCAGGTATACAATTAAAGCCTTTAGCGGTTATGAACAGGATGCCGGCTTTGACGCCCCATATTATGAGGGAGATACTACCTGCTTAATCACAGCCAAGGAAGTGGTGAAGATCGAGGCGAATTGCCGTTTGGCTAATAAAAAGGTTCAATTTGATTATTCGGATCATTTCTTGGATAGCTTCAGAGGAGACTATACAATCGTTGTAGATAATGGTATAGGGGTGTTGACGATCTTGTCAGATGAATTACGTTCTGCTTATTTCAGAAATACCGGGATACTTCGTTTTACGGTATATACGACTACCTATGAAGGGAAAGCATATTCCTATTCATGCGATTTGTCGAAAAACGAACAGATTAAGAAACACAATAATCTATACATAAAATTGGATGCCATTGATGCCAGACCGGATGAACCATCAGATCCTGATACCCCCGATAATCCGGGGACTGATGAACCGGACGAACCAAGCGAACCGGATGAACCGGATCCTGATGATCCTGATTATCCTGATTATCCTTTCTCTGTACCGACTATTAAGGTGGATATATCGTTGGTTGAAAAGAATTATATTATAGAAATACCTTCTGATTTCGTGGAGAGTGATAAACCGGATATTCCAGGAGGAGAGGATAAGCCGGGAGATGATGATACGGATCCTTCTTCAACAAGCCCGAAAATAACCGGGACGATCAATAATAAGTCTTTTGATTTAGGTGTAGAACAAAAGGTTTCAGGAAACACGAAGAGTATTGTTATAAACCTTTATTTACCCACAGGTCTGGATGGATTGAACGTGGATGTAGCGATCGGAGATATAAAATTATCTTTGGATTTGTTGGATTCAGGTTCGTTGGAGGAAGTGAATGGTATCTTGAATGGCATGGGAAAGGAACTATCTGTTCCTGCCCGAGGTGAAAAAGGCAATTTGAAATTTGATATATCTCCATTCTTGGATATGTTGGATACGAATAATACGTTTAAAATAGAAGTCAAGGATAAAAATGGGAAAAAAGAGACAGCGACAATTCGCTTGAAGAAATAAAATGAAAATTATGAGGCAATTATTGAAAATAGTAGGATGTATTTTACTGGCTGTCTTTTTTTCTTGTACGGAAGATAGTTTGAACCCAGCGGGATTTCTTTACCTGAATGTGGAAGAAGATGCAACGCTTATGACGAAAGGGCAGTCTGAAGTTTCGTTTGAGTCTCTTCGGGTTGATATTTTGGATATGGATGGGGATACGGTAAAAACGTATTCGGATTATTTGGCGGAAGTCAAAGGAAAACGATTGACTTTTCCTGCCGGTACTTATACAGTTGCAGTGAGTTCCAACCATGATGGAAAGGCCGCCTGGAATGCACCTTTGTTTCAGGGATCAGAAGAAATTGTGGTCAAACAAGGGGAAATAACGAGTGCGCAGGTCGTATGTAAAATCGCAAATACGAAAGTGTCGGTTAAATATGCGGAGGAGATGGGTAATTATTTTTCTCATTTCGGAACTACCGTTAGCAATACTTCCGGTTCGTTGATATATACCCGTGATGAGTATCGTTCGGGTTTTTTTACCCCGGAACCATTAACTGTCGCTTTAACTTTGGTGAATAGGGATGGGAATACGTTTGTTATTCGAAGGATCTATAACGATATCAATCCTCAGTACCATTATACGTTTAAATTCTCTGTTGCCAGCTCTGGCGAAGAGGGAGAAGCGGGTGCTGATTTTGATGTAACAGTCGATGATACACACAAGGAGATCAGTTATGATATTTGTATTCGAGAAGAAAATCTATTTAAAGCAGGTGTACCGAAAGTGAAAACAACGGGAAAATTCGTGGATAATGCGTTCTCGTATCGTGTAAATACAGGGCTTCCGGAAGCCGGAACGATCGGGTTGCAGTTGCAATTAGGTGCTAAATGCTGTCTCTCTTCGGTGCTTGTCGAAACGACATCTCCTACGTTTGTGAAGGCGGGGTTAGATAAGTTTGATTTGATGAAATCGCAAGATGCTGCACGCGCGAAAGAGTTGGGTTTGATTTTGCCTGTTTTCTCGTATGGGGAAACTGTCGAGGGACCTTATGCCGACTATGATTGGGATTTGTCTGAATGGGTTGCTCATTTGGAATGTCTGAACCTGAAGCCAACAGAACATCCTTTTGCCTTGACTTTTGTGGACGATCGTAATCAGGAAGTGACGATTACTGTTACAATCAAGGTGATACCGGATGTGGCAGCAGCGGTCGAAGAACCTTATTGTTGGTCTTCATTTGCCTTATTGAAAGGATTGTCGCAGAGTGAAGATGTTTATTTCCGGTTGACAAAAGAAAATGAAGAACCGATTGATATTAAAGAGGTGAAGACGACTGCTGATGGAAATATCACTGCTTTGGTAACCGGTTTGGAACCGGAAGTGAAATATTCTTATATACTGGTTTCTGATGAGGATCCGGACATGAAATGTGATCCGGTAGAATTCCAATTGCGTGCTCCGAAGGTGGTTTACAACATCGGTTTTGAGGAATGGGGAACCCGTTCGAAGAAAGCGGTTATCGGTAGTGGTAATACTACGTTTATTGTGCCGAATGCAGGAACGAGCGGCTCTATCGTCTGGGATTCTGGAAACTGGGGAGCCAAGTCAGGAAACAAGGTTTTAACGGATCAAACGACTGAAACGGCTACTTCTTCATCCTCTCGGGCTGCCCAATTGAGTTCTACTTGGGCCGGTGTAATGAACTTTGGGGCATTTTCTGCCGGTAGTATCTATACGGGAGAGGCCCAAAAGGTTTCAACTGAAGGAGCTACCTTGAAATATGGGCTTGACTATTTTGGTTTTCCGACCCACATGAAAGGCTTTTACAAGTACAAATCAGGAGTTATCGATTATCAAGGAGATAATACGCCTGCTAATGGTTTGAAGAAAGCTGATTCGGATCAGGGTTTGATTTATGTCGCTTTGTGTACAAAACAAGTTGATGTTATATCATGGACTTCGCAGGTTGTTCCTTTTGATTCGAATGCAGACTATGTGTTTGCGTATGGTGAGTATGTTATTACAACAACGAAAAACGAAACGGGAGTAACATTGGATCCTGCTCCTTTGAACGGATATGAACCATTCGATATCCGCCTGAAGTATAAAACGGATGTGCCGAGGACGAATTCTTTTTATATTGTGATACTTGCGACATCCAGCCGTTACGGAGATTATTTTACCGGTAGTACTAGCAGCGTTTTGTGTGTGGATGAATTTGAATTGACCTATGATTATGACGCAGCTTCTTTTGCCGGTAAGAGTTTGGAAACAATGGTTCCTGTAAATATAAATGAGACGAAAGAATAATAAATGAAAAAACATCTTTTTTTCCTATTCCTCTCCGTCCTGTGTTTTTCTTTGCCCGTCCAGGCAAAGAAAAACAAGTACGACCGTGGGATTGTCATGAAAACTTTTATCCCGAAAGGGCAATGGATGGTAGGGACGACGTTTTCCTACTCCGAGCATGTGGACGATAATTTTGAGTTTCTTTCCGTGCTGAAAGACATAACGAGTGATGGATATACATTCAAGGTGACACCTTTGGTCAGCTATTTCATACGCGACAATATCAGTTTGGGGGCACGTTTTGCTTACGGGCGTACCGTGACGAACCTGAATAATTTGTCTTTGGAACTGGGGGATGATTTGAGCTTTGATGTCAGTGACTATAACAGTACGTCCAATACGTTTACTACGGCAGTCTTTTTGCGTACTTACTTGAATTTGGGCGATAGCAAACGGTTCGGACTGTTCAATGAGGCAAGGGTATCGTATGGCTATTCCGAAAGCAATGGCAGTTCTGGAACGGGAGTCGACCTCTCCGGCTTGTACCAGTTGAAACATAACCTGAATATCGGTGTCGCACCCGGTATCACGGTGTTTGTCAACGATTTTGCAGCCGTGGAAGCTTCCGTCAACGTGGCAGGGCTTAATTTTAACTGGTATGATCAGACGCGTGACCAGGTATATAAAGGTAAACGTACTGCCAGTTCGGCAAATTTCAAGATCAACTTGCTGTCGGTCGATCTCGGTCTTGTCTTTTATCTGTAACTTATCATGAAGAAAGGAAAGCATTTCATACTGCTCTCGGTTGTTCTTATCCTGTTGGTAGGATGTGTGAAGAACGATCTGCCTTATCCTACAATTGTGGGAGAAATCAATGAGTTTGCCTTACAGGGACAAACGCAGATAAAGATAGACAAAGCGGCGGCGACGATTGCTGTCAAGGTGGCGGACAGCCTGGACTTGACTAATCTTAGAATCGAGAAAATGGTGGTGACGGACGGTATGACCATTCTCCCTGATGAGGAGGCGTGTCTCGACTTTGCGCATTTCCCGGATACCGGCTTTGTCCATGTCGATAGCTTGCCGGCTACGGCCAATACGCGAATGAACTTTAAGAAGCCTGTCTCTTTTACCCTTCGTCTTTATCAAGATTATCCGTGGAAAGTGACGGTAGAGCGTGATATCCAGCGGCGGATAACGGTGAAAAACCAATTGGGAAGTGCGTTAATCGATAAGAATACGCACAATGTAATTGTCTATGTCGACTCGCTTTTGCAACCTTCTTTGCGCAATATTGAGATCGAAACGTTGAGCCTGGGTGGTTCGACGGCTACGGTAGTGCCTGACCCGCGATCGGTGACCGACTTCACACGTCCGCGTACTTTCCTGTTTACCGCTTTCGGCGAGACGGAAGAGTGGACGGTCAGTGTTGCCTACCCACCGGCAGGGATGTCTTTCACTACGGTGTCGGCTTTTGCCAAACGTGCGTGCGTCACCGGAAATACACGGACAGGCATGGTTTCTGCCCGCTATCGTGTCAAGCCCGAAACGGAAACGAAAGCAGATACGGAAGACGGTTGGATGGAAGTGCTTTCGAGCGAAATAAATATTGATGAAGCGGGTAACTTCACGTTGGTATTTACCCATCTGCAACCGGAAAAAGTCTATGAATACGAATTGACCGTCGATGGTGTCAAGGAAGATGTGAAGACGTTCGAGACGGAACCTGCCGAGTTGATTCCGAACCTCTCGTTGGATGATTGGTATAAAGACGGAAAAAGCTGGTATGCCAACTTAGACCTGGAGCCGGATAACTATTTCTGGGATTCCGGTAACAAAGGATCCAACGCGGTAGGCGAGGCCAATCCGACTTCACCGGAAACAAGCGATGTGGTCCGTGGCAAGGCGGCACGTCTGGAAAGTAAGACGGTGGCAGGAGTCTTTGCTGCCGGTAGTCTTTATACGGGAACATTCGGCAAGGTAGAGGGGTTGAGTGGTGCTTCTTTGAACTTCGGTCGTCCTTATACGGGCCGTCCGTCGGCATTGAGAGGATATTATAAGTATAACTCCGGTATAATCGACAAGGCGAAAGCACCGTATCAGGATCTGGCAGGCCGGCGTGATTCCTGTCATATCTATATGGCCCTGTTCACCTGGTCGGCACCTTTCCCGGTCAATACCAATACGGGAACGTTTGTCGACTTGACTTGGAACAATGAAAACCTTGTCGCTTTCGGGCAACTCATACAAGGCGAAACGGTCAAGGACTACACCCAGTTCCGTATTGACCTTGAATATCGCGACCTGACAACAAAACCGACATATATCCTGATCGTAGCTTCCGCCAGCAAGTATGGCGATTACTTCACGGGTAGCACCGGCAGCGTGTTGTTGCTGGATGAGTTGGAGTTGGTGTTTGAATAGTTGACAGTTGACTATTGATAGTTGACAGTTCAGAGAGTTCTTTGAAATGGTTGGATTGGGAATAGAAGCGGATTTCTTTGATAAAAAAGTCGAATAATGTTTCCTAAATAGGAACTTTTGTTATCTTTGTCGCATAAACTTGTGACTATGGAAGTAAAAGCGAAATTTAGGATTACATATTCGGATGAAGCTATTTATTTTTTGAATAACATTGATGTCAAGGCGAAAGCTAAAATCATGTATAATGTGAACAAAAGTAAGTTCGTTCTTGATAAAGAGTTATTTAAAAAATTGGATGGTACGGATATTTGGGAGTTTAGAACTTTGTATAACGGAATTACTTATAGGTTATTAGCCTTTTGGGATACGGAAAAAGAAACCTTGGTGATTGCAACTCATGGTTTTATTAAGAAGACACAAAAAACTCCATTGAAAGAGATTGAAAGGGCAAAAGAGATTAGGAAACGATATATTGATTCTAAATAATTAGGAATATGGATAATAAGAAATTTTATACAGAAGAAGAGGCTTTAGACATTCTATTAGGTGTCCGTGGCACTCCGGAACGGGAAAAATATGAAGATGACATTAACAATTTCCTAATTGGCGAAGCCATCAGGCAGACTCGTGAATCCAAGAATCTCACGCAAGAGCAATTGGGTGAATTGATGGGTGTCAAGAGAGCGCAAATATCCAAAATAGAAAGTGGAAAAAGTGTCAATTTCTCAACGATTGTCCGGGCTTTCCGTGCGATGGGGGTACAGTCGGCAAATCTTGATTTAGGTTCGTTGGGCAAGGTGGCTCTTTGGTAGATATGTTACGAGTTGTTGATGTAGATTACATTAAAGATTACGAACTTCTATCACATTTAATGACGGGGTTCGTAAACGGGTTGATTTAAGGCTCTATCTGTCAGGAGAAGTTTTTGGCGAGTTGATGGATAGATACAAATTCATCCAGTACGGATTTGGCTCCAGAGTTCTTACATGATATTGGAACTGTAGCATAATTAGTATGCTTTCTACAAATCCTTTCACATTTTCGACTCTTTTTATTTTCTTTTTTGAAAGAAGAGTAAGAAAGCCAATTCTTTTGATGTTGCGCCTTGTGCCTGCCGAAGAAACTTTAGTTTCTTGCTTAGGTAACAACAGTTTCTTGCTGGAGAAACAAAAGTTTCCCCGTAGTGAAACAATTGTTTCTTCGTAGTGAAACTTTTGTTTCACCTTGTGGGAAAGGGTGAAACTCGTTGGGGTTGTGAAATGAATTAGGTGTGTGTCGACATGCAAAATGTGCGGGAAGTGCGTTCCTTATAAAGAAGATGTAAAAGAAAGTGATAGGAAAAAGTTTTTTGCTATCACTGATGATTTGCTGCAACCACTCCTATGCGCTTTGTCTTTCAAAGGATATATTGAGTTGGTGAGAGTAGTTGTAGTAAATTTGAGAAAAAAGTATATGATCTGTCGGATTGAATTGTCATAAATTCCCCACCTATTCCTAATCCAATGCTTTTTAGATAAAAAACTGCTTATCGAGTAGGTCGAAATCTACTCAATAAGTAGAGGTCTGTCTGCTTAGTAAGTAGACGGACCTCTACTTAGGGAGTAGTTTTTGCACTGCTTATCGACAAGATAAACGGTTGCTTGAAAAATAAATATAGAAACAAATAAGATACTGATAAACAATAAATAATTCCGAAAGCGCAGAAGGGGACGGAAACGGTTTCGGGGGAGGAAAGGGATATGACCATGAATAGAGTTATCAATGGGTGGATAAAAGATATGCTGCTGGCTGGTCTGCTGTTGCTGGCAGGGGTAGCTGAGGCGGTAGAGGTAAATTCGGCTCAGGGTTTGGCAAATGCAAAAGGGTTTAAAGGTAATGTTACTTTGAGTGGAAATACGGTGACATTGATTAAAGATATTGAGTTGTCGGAGACTATTACGATAACAGGTGGGGATATTGTGTTGAATTTAGGGGGGAAAACATTAAAAAATAAACGAGGTTTAATAAGTGGAAATATAGTTGTATTAGAAATAACAAACGAAACAATTATAACCATTACTAATGGTAAAATAGATGATGATCGAAAAGAGTCTTTAAGTATAAAAGGGGGAACTGTAACATTAAAAGGCGCTGTAGAGATTTCGGCTTCTTATACTGCTGTAAATTTGCAATCTGGATGTTTGATAATGGATGGAGGAAGTATTATTGCTGAAAATGTAGTTGCTGAGTCTGTAGGTGTACTAGTTTCTTCCTCTTCAAAATTTTATATGAATGGAGGAAATATTAGTGCATCTTCTACACTAGGGAATGTAGCAGATGCCACAGGAATTAAAATAGATGGTGGAAACGGCAATGTTCAGTTGAAGGGAGGTAGAATTTCTGCTTCAGCAAATTATAATAAAGAGCGTTCCATAAGATCGTCTACCCAAAATTTTGAACAAATATGTGTACGTGGTTATGGAATTTATCAAAATAATTCATTGTGTAATGGAAGTTTAAAAGAAGTAAAAGGCGATGTTGAAATAAAATTAGCAATTTATAACATCAACTATTTCGAAAAAGTAGGAAGCGCAGCACCTGACTCTATTAATAACTCAACATTACCATCTACTTACACTAACACGATTGAATCTCCTCAAAGGATAGAGATACCTAACCTTCCTGATAAAGGACATTATAAATTTAAAGGTTGGCGTTTGACAAGTTTAGACGAAGGAACACCGACACCTAATTATATTTTAGTTCCCAATGATTATAAAAGAGATGTCAGTTTAACCGCTATATTTGAACCTAAACCGTATAAAATAGAATATGAACGGAACGGAGGAACCAATGTGTCAGGAAATCCGGATACATATACTGTTGAAACCGAATTGGAATTAGGAGGGCCAACACGGGCAGATTATATTTTTCGTGGTTGGTTTACGGATGCCAACTTTACAAAACCTTTCTCAAAGTTTGAAAAACAGTATTATGGAGATCCATTGACGCTTTATGCAAAATGGGAAGCAGTGCAATATCCTGTGACGCTTTACCATGAAAAAACAAAGTATGAAATGTGGGGGGATTTGTTCCGTTCTGTGGAAACAGGATTGGATTTGTCGTCTTATCTACCGGTGAGAGATGGATATATATTTTTAGGATGGAAAGAAGAGAATGGAAGTGAAATTTTAAATAGCATACCGAAAGGCAGTGGAGAAGTGAAGTTGTATGCACAGTGGAAACCGGTTTCTTTTGTTATCAAATATCATACGAATGGAGGTACTGTACTTCCTGATGAACAATATAACAAAGATACGAAAGACGATTCCAAATGGAAAACTGGAGATCATGTAAAGAAAGACGGTTATGTATTTAGAGGTTGGTACTTGAATCCAGAATTTTCAGAGAACCCATTGACGGGATTCCCTTTGGATGTAAATTTAGGTACACCTTCTGCTGATAAATCAGTAATAACGATAAATTTCTATGCTAAATGGGAACCGCGAGAGTATTCGATTGTATTTCAGAATGCCGGTGATAACTTTATTGATAATAAACAGTATAATATTGAGCAAGGGATTGAGAAAAAAGATATGCCAATACCTACTTGGATAGGGCGTAATTTTTTAGGTTGGTTTGACGAAGATGGTAAGTTGGTGGAATTTGTTTCTCCCGGAACAGGCGAGTTAACTCTTTCTGCCAAATGGGAATATGTGAAGTATAAGATTACATACGAAACAAACGGAGGGAAAGTATCAGGAGAAACATTGGAATATACCATTAATGATCATGTAAAATTGGTAACCCCGGTGAAGGAACACTATGACTTTTCCGGTTGGTACACTCAACCGACAGGTGGGGAGAAGTATATGCAGGATGAATTCAGTAACCAGACTGGAGATAAGATTGTATATGCCCATTGGAGTCCGAAGATTTACCAATTATCATTCGTGACGAACGGAGGATCTGAAATCGAGGAAAGTTTCTCTTTTACGTATGGGGAAAAGATTGATGTAGATAAACGAACTTACCGTCCGGCTTATACATTTAAGGGGTGGTTTCATGATAATGGTTCATTCACAAAACCATTCAATAAAGAGACGGATGGAGGGATAGGTGGCGATTTGGTTGTCTATGCCAAATGGGAGGCAACTCGCTATAAAATCAAATATGATATGTTTCATGGGGATCCTATTCCGGACGACTCTTATACAACGGAAGAGGAAAAGATGTTACCCACCAATGCCATTCGGGATGGTTTCTCTTTTGCCGGATGGTATGCGGATGCGATGTTGACGACAGGGCCTGTGACGAAAATAGAGAAAGGAAGTTTGGGCGATAAAACGTTCTATGCGACGTGGAAACGCGGGAACTTCATTCACTTCTTGACTCCGGAAAACGGAACGATCAAGGTCGTACGAAGAGGTAAGGAATTGGTTTCCGGAGATATGGTGGGGACAGACGTTGAACTTGAAATTTCGGCTATTCCGACTTCTGAAAAGTATCGTTTAAAAAACTTGACAATTGGCGATAAGATATGCACCTCCAGCCCCCAGACCATCAAGATGCCGGCAAACGACGTGTATATCTCCGCCATCTTTGAAGATGCCCGTACGGTAGCTTCCGCACCAGAGATCATCACCGATCCGGAAAACACCGACAATATGATGACGGGAACCACCGTGAAAGTAACCCTCAAAAAGACAGATGAAAACACAACACTCTATTATTCGATCAGCGACGGACCGAAGCGACTTTATGAAGGACCTTTCGAGGTGAGTAGCGAAACAGCAAAACTCGTTACTTTGAAAGCCTTTGCTGTCAAGGAGGGGTGCAAAGACGGAGTGACCGTGCGAGATATGGGATTCGGAGTGCAGAAGCTACTGGTTACCTTCGATCTACCGGCAGGCATTACCGCTGTCAATCCGTTGGGCGGTGAAGTGGTCTCGGCAATTGCTTCCGGAGGGGCGTTCGAATTTTCTTTGGAGGTAGACAAAAACTATTTCCAGTCGTTGGATTCGATGACGGTATTGGCAAACGACTCCGTACTGACGGCTAATGCCAACGGTGTTTATCGTGTGGAAGGAGCTTCCAAAGATGTGAAAATCACGGTAAAAGGATTGGAAAATGTAACCTATGTCGTGACGTTGACACAACCGACGAAAGGAGGCCATATCCATTTTACAGAAGATGGTAGCGATGGCCCGCTTACATTGCCTTGCTCTAAGCGGATTTCGGTAACGGCCGTGCCCGACCTGAACTATAAGTTTGGAGGCTGGAAGAACGGGAGTCAGGCCAATCCGGGTATTTTCACGATAACGAGCGATACGACATTGGAGGCTGTTTTCGTGCCGGATGCCAAATATTTCACGATTACGCTTCCGGTGCTGGAGGGCATGACGGTGAAACCGTTGTCCAACTATTCTACCGAAGTGCTGCAAGGTGAAAAATTCCATTTCTACCTGCGTTTTGCAGAGGGATATCATGGAGAGAATCCGGTTGTCAAGGCGAACGGAGTGGAGTTGACGGCAAACGAGGAAGGTGTGTATAGCCTGTACCGGATCGCACAAAACTATTCCATCTCGGTGGAAGGTGTCGTGAAGGACGGTGTGAAACTGAAGTTGGCAGAGCATGTATCAGCCGTTGACATTGCGACGGCGGCGGATGCGATGAAAGCCCGGCTCTATCCGGAGTCGATGATCTCCCTGTTGGCAACAGCTCCTGACGGGCAGTACTTCGTTAAATGGAATGACGGGAATAGTGATAACCCGCGTGTCATGACAGTCCGCGAGGCATCGGGGACATTGCCTTTATTCCAGCCGATTCCTGAAGGAGGCGGAAAGAAAGATTACGCCAACATCCAACTGCCCAATGTGGTCGGTGCCGGTGTCAGTGTGCAAGTGAATGTGCATACGGTTGAGGTAGGGAGCAAAATGCCGTTCAAAGTCGTGCTTCTGCCAGGATACAGCCAAAGCGAGGTGAAGGTCACCGCTAACGGGAAACCCTTGGAAGAAAGCTTGGCCATGCGTGCCGCCAGCAAAAGCCGCACCTTGGTCTACTCGCTTGCCAATGTGGAAAAAGAGGTGAAGATTGAGATCAGCGGCTTGAAACTCGATACCTATAATGTCGGAGTGGAACAGTCGGAGGGAGGAAAGGTTTCTGTCAGTCCGTCAGGACGGGTCGAATGTGGTAAGCAAGTGGTATTCACGGCTACGCCGGATGCCGGGAATATGTTCGTTAAATGGAGCGACGGAAATACGTTGAACCCGTATCCTTTCTCGGTGAACGGCGATATGAATTTGAAAGCGGTGTTTATGCGCAGCGATATGGCGGTGGCGAATGAAGAGATCATTCCTTCGGTTGCACGAATATATGTCCGTTCCGGCAAACTATATGTGGAAACAGAGGCTTCCGGTCTGTATATCTGGAATATGGAAGGACGGTTGATAAAGAAAGTTTTTGTACCGGATGGCTGTTCGGTGTATTCGTTGCCTACCGGCTTCTATCTTGTAAGAATAGGAGACGGTAAACCGATAAAGATTGTTATCCGATGAGCTATCTTTTCCATCTAACCAAATATTTCCGTACCTTTGTGCCTCAAAAAGAGAACACAAGGTATGGAAAAACAGTTTAAGAGAACGCTGATAACTACGGCGTTGCCGTATGCGAACGGGCCGGTGCATATCGGACATTTGGCCGGGGTGTATGTGCCTGCTGATATTTATGCACGCTATCTTCGTCTGAAGGGGGAAGAAGTTTTGATGATCGGTGGATCGGATGAGCATGGAGTGCCTATTACGCTGAGAGCGAAGAAAGAAGGGATTACGCCGCAGGATGTGGTGGACCGTTATCATGGTATTATCAAGAAGTCTTTTGAGGAGTTCGGTATCTCGTTCGATATCTATTCACGGACAACTTCGGATACGCATCGTCAGGTGGCATCGGATTTCTTCCGTACTTTATACGATAAAGGGGAATTTATCGAGAAAACAAGTGAACAGTATTACGATGAAGAGGCGAAACAGTTCCTTGCCGACCGTTATATAACCGGGACTTGTCCGCATTGCGGCAATGAAAAGGCATATGGTGACCAGTGCGAAGCCTGCGGTACATCTTTAAATCCGACGGATCTGATCAATCCGAAGTCAGCTATCAGTGGCAGTCAGCCGGTGATGAAAGAAACTAAACACTGGTATCTGCCTTTGGACAAATGGGAACCGGTTCTGCGGCAGTGGATATTGGAAGGGCATAAGGAATGGAAACCGAACGTATACGGACAGTGCAAGAGCTGGCTGGATATGGGATTGCAGCCTCGTGCCGTAAGCCGTGACCTTGATTGGGGGATTCCCGTGCCGGTGGAAGGAGCGGAAGGGAAAGTGCTGTATGTCTGGTTTGATGCACCTATCGGATATATCTCCAATACAAAAGAACTGCTCCCCGAAAGTTGGGAAACCTGGTGGAAAGATCCTGAAACCAAGATGGTGCATTTCATCGGTAAGGACAATATCGTGTTCCACTGTATCGTGTTCCCGGCCATGCTGAAAGCTGAAGGTTCTTATAATCTGCCGGAGAATGTGCCGGCTAATGAGTTCCTGAATCTGGAAGGCGACAAGATCTCCACTTCTCGCAATTGGGCTGTCTGGTTGAACGAATATCTGGTGGATATACCGGGCAAGCAGGATGTGTTGCGCTATGTTTTGACGGCCAATGCTCCGGAAACAAAAGACAACGATTTCACCTGGAAAGATTTTCAGGCACGTAATAACAATGAGTTGGTAGCCGTTTTAGGAAATTTCGTCAATCGTGCTTTGGTGCTTACCGAGAAGTATTTCGAAGGCAAGGTACCAACTGTCGGTGAGCTGACCGATTATGACCGTCAGACATTGACTGATTTTGCGAATGTAAAGGCTGACGTGGAACGTCTGTTAGATACGTACCATTTCCGTGACGCACAGAAAGAAGCGATGAATCTGGCTCGTATCGGTAACAAATATTTGGCTGACACGGAACCTTGGAAATTGGCAAAAACTGATATGGTGCGTGTTGCCACGATTATGAACATCGCTTTGCAGATCACGGCAAATCTGGCGATCGCTTTCGAACCGTTCCTGCCGTTCAGCATGGAGAAACTGAACAAAATGTTGAATGTGGAACCGTTAGGCTGGAACCGCTTGGGATCGACTGACCTGTTGGAAGCCGGCCATCAGTTGGGCAAATCGGAACTGCTGTTCGAGAAGATTGAAGACAGCGTGATCGAAGCTCAGGTGCAAAAGCTGTTGGATACGAAGAAAGCAAACGAGGAAGCAAACTACAAGGCGAAACCCATCCGTGAGAATATTGAGTTCGATGACTTCATGAAGCTGGATATCCGTGTCGGGACCGTGTTGGAATGTACGAAAGTGCCTAAGGCGGACAAGTTGTTGCAGTTCCGTATCGATGACGGTCTGGAAAAACGTACGATCGTTTCGGGTATCGCTCAGCATTACAAGCCGGAAGACCTTGTGGGCAAGCAGGTTTGCTTCATTGCCAATCTGGCTCCGCGCAAGTTGAAAGGTATTGTTTCTGAAGGAATGATCCTTTCCGCAGAAAACTTCGACGGCAAGCTGGCTGTCATCACTCCTGAAAAAGAGGTAAAACCGGGCAGCGAAGTGAAATAATCTGGTTAATCCTTCGTTGTAGTGACGAAGGATTAATTAATCGGAAAACAGATAATATAATGTTGGAAGAACAGATACAGATGGTCGACTTGCATGGACAATATCTCCGGTTCAAAGAGGAGATCGATGGGGCCATGCAGGCGGTGACCGACAGTTGTGCCTTTATCAATGGTCCGCAGGTGAAAATCTTTGCCGATCATTTGGCTGATTATCTTCAGGTTCCATACGTAATTCCTTGCGGTAACGGGACGGACGCTTTGCAGATTGCTCTGATGGCATTGGAGCTTCAGCCTGGCGATGAGGTGATTCTACCGGCATTTACTTATATAGCGGCAGCCGAGGTTGTCGCGTTGTTAGGGGGGACGCCCGTGTTGGTGGATGTTGATCCTTGTACTTTCAATATCGATCCCCGGAAAATAGAAGCGGCTGTTTCGGAACGGACAAAGGCGATCGTGGCCGTCCATCTGTTCGGACAAGCCTGCGATATGGAGCCGATCATGGCTTTGGCTGATGCCTATCATCTGTATGTCGTGGAAGATAATGCCCAGTCCATCGGTGTCGATTATGCTTTTTCCGACGGGATGGTACGAAAGGCCGGAACGATCGGGCATATCGGGACTACTTCTTTTTTCCCGTCTAAGCCGTTGGCTTGCTATGGCGACGGAGGTGCGTTGATGACTTCCGATGAGTTGTTGGCTACCCGTATCCGTATGATTGCCAATCATGGCCAAGAATGCAAATACCACCATAGGCGGATCGGATGCAACTCCCGTCTGGATACGTTGCAAGCTGCCGTGCTGGATGTGAAGTTGAAGCATCTGGAGGAGTTCACGGAAGCCCGCAGGTTGGTTGCCCGCCAGTACGATGAAGCCCTATCTTCCTGCGACTCGTTGGTTATCCCTGCGAAATCGACATTTTCGACTCATGTATATCACCAATATACGATTCAGGTAAAAGACGGCCAGCGGAATGCTCTTCAGCATTTGTTGAAAGAGCAGGGAATCCCTTCCATGATCTATTATCCCCTGCCGGTGCACCGTCAGGAAGTTTACCGGCAGATCTCCCGTGTATCCGGCAATTTGGACGTCTCCACCCGTTTGTGCGAATCCGTCCTTTCTCTGCCCATTCATACGGAAATGTCCCTCGGACAACAGCAATATATAATAGAAAAACTAAAAGATTTATGATTTATGAATTATGATTTATGCATCACAAATAAATCATAAATTATAAATCATAAATCATAAATCAAACAATGATGGATAAAAAGATAAAATTTGCAGTTATCGGTTGTGGCCATATCGGCAAACGTCATGCCGAGATGGTGACACGCGATCCGGGAGCCGAGCTAGTGGCCCTTTGTGATATTCGTCCTCGTGAAGAATTGGGGATTGAAGCATACGACGTCCCGTTCTTTTCTTCCCTTACGGAATTATTGCAGAGTGGCCTCCTTATAGATGTTGTGAATATCTGCGTCCCCAACGGCTTACATGCGGTGATGGCTATCCAGGCTGTCGAAGCTGGTTGCAATGTCGTGATCGAGAAGCCGATGGCGCTGACACTTGCTGATGCCGAAAAGGTGGTCTATACTTCGCTGAAATACCGTAAACAAGTGTTCTGCGTCATGCAAAACCGTTATTCTCCTCCTTCCGTTTGGATCAAGGATATGGTAGATTCCGGTAAGTTAGGCAAAATCTATATGGTTCAGTTGAATTGTTATTGGAACCGTGACGAGCGCTATTATAAACCCGGAGGTTGGCACGGCGATGCAGCTTTGGACGGAGGGACGCTTTTCACCCAGTTCTCCCATTTTATCGACATTATGTACTGGCTTTTCGGAGATATCTGCAACATACAGGCTCGCTTTGCTGATTTCAACCATGCCGGACTCACGGCTTTTGAAGATTCGGGTTTTGTGAATTTCAACTTCGTGAACGGGGGAATGGGGAGCTTGAGCTATTCCACTTCTGTCTGGAACAAGAACATGGAAAGCAGTATGCTGATTGTTGCGGAGAACGGTAGCGTGAAAATCGGCGGACAGTATATGAACGAAGTCGAATACTGCCATATCAAAGAGTATGAAATGCCGGAACTGGCACCGACGAATCCGGGAAATGACTACGGGCCTTATAAAGGTTCCGCCCAGAACCATAATTTCGTGATCCGTAATGTGGTCCGTGTCCTTTCCGGTGCAAGTTCGGAATGTATCACGACCAACGTACTGGAAGGCATGAAGGTCGTTGACATTATCCAGCGGATCTATGCTTTGAAGAAATAAATGTGATCTATGGGCGGGGTGGCGTATTAAATATGTATTCCGTATTCATGTTTCACCTCGTCCATCACAAAAGTGCTTTCGAGAGAGCCGAGGCTGTCGATCGTGCCTAACACGTTCAGGATAAACTCCTGGTAATACTTCATATCCGGCGCATGGATCTTCAGCAGGTAGTCATAACTCCCCGATATGTTGTAGCATTCCGTGACTTGCGGAATCTCCTGTATGATCTTTGTGAATTCCGCCGCAATCTTTTTGTTCAGTCTTCTCAACTTGACGCTGCAAAAGACCACGAAGCCCTGGTTTAGCTTTTCGGCGTCCAGCACGGCAATGTACTTCTTTATATATCCTCCGTTTTCGAGGCGTTTCAGGCGTTCGAATACGGGTGTCGACGAGAGGTTGACATTGGCGGCGAGCTCTTTTGTAGTGAGCCGGGCATTCGTTTGCAGGGTACGGAGGATCTGCAAGTCTACTTTGTCTAATTTCTCAAGTGTGTTCATAAGAATAAAATTCTGTCGAAATCTTTTTTTCGATCTTGATTCAGTTTATATGTTCTGTTAGTGGCTGTAAAAATAGCGTTATTTTCTGTATTTTCCGTATGTCTTGTTTGATATATCTGTCTGCTATAGTTTTGCTGGAAAATAAGCAAGAAGAATAATTTTAAAAAATACGACTATGGCAACAAAGAAATTACATTTCGAGACATTACAAGTTCATGTAGGGCAGGAGCAGGCCGATCCTGCAACAGATGCACGTGCTGTCCCTATTTATCAGACAACATCTTATGTATTTCATGATTCACAGCATGCTGCCGACCGTTTCGCCCTTCGCGATGTCGGGAATATTTATGGTCGCCTGACCAATTCGACACAGGGAGTTTTCGAAGCACGTGTTGCGGCTCTTGAAGGGGGAGTGGCTGGTTTGGCGGTGGCTTCAGGTGCGGCGGCCATTACGTATGCCTTGCAAAATATACTTGGAGTGGGCGATCATATTGTGGCAGCCGACAATCTCTATGGTGGTTCTTTCAATCTGATTACGCATACGTTAGCGGCTCAGGGTATCACTCATACGATTGTAAATGTAAACGATTCGAAGGCGTTGGAGGTTGCCATCCGGGAGAATACGAAAGTTGTGTATGTCGAAACGTTCGGTAATCCTAATTCTGATGTTACCAATATCGATGCTGTGGCAGAGGTGGCCCACCGTCATAATATCCCGTTGATCGTGGATAATACATTCGGTACACCGTACCTGATCCGCCCGATCGAACACGGGGCTGATATTGTCGTTCATTCTGCCACCAAATTTATCGGCGGACATGGATCGAGCTTAGGAGGAGTGATTGTGGACAGTGGCAATTTCGATTGGAAAGCAAATGCCGATAAGTTCCCGACCTTGGGTAAACCGGACCCAAGTTATCATGGGACGGTCTTTGCCGATGTGGCGGGGCTGGCAGCTTTCGTCACTCGTATCCGGGCTGTCATTCTGCGTGATACAGGAGCCACGATCTCGCCTTTCAATGCTTTTATCTTGCTGCAAGGTCTGGAAACTTTGTCTCTCCGTGTGGAACGTCACGTTGCCAATGCTCTGAAAGTTGTCAAGTATTTGTCCGAACATCCGAAAGTAACCAAAGTGAACCATCCGCTTCTTCCAGACCATCCGGATCATGAACTTTATAAAAAGTATTTTCCAAAAGGTGCCGGAAGTATTTTTACTTTCGAGATCGAAGGCGGACAGGAAGCGGCCTGGAAGTTTATCGATTCGCTCGAAATATTCTCCCTTCTTGCCAATGTGGCTGATGTGAAGAGCCTGGTGATCCATCCGTATACGACTACCCATTCTCAAATGACTCCGGAAGAGCTGGCCGGACAGCATATCACGCCTTCCACTGTGCGCCTGAGTATCGGTACCGAATATATTGATGATATTCTTAATGACCTGGAACAAGCTCTGGCAAAGGTTTGATGTGATACTTCAATATTTTTGGGTCAATGTAAAAAACTGGTTGTTAAAATATATTGCAAAAATACGTAAATTTGCAGAATGAAACAATGGCAGGTTCTAAAAACAATCTTTCCGGATGTTATCACGGAAAATTTCGAGTTCGTAAACTATAAAGAGTCAGCAGACCATATTGATTAGTGGCTTGACGAACGAGGATATATGTCACGCGAGAAAAAGTCTGGCTTTGCTGTCCGTAGAATGATAATTGGCCCATAGATGCCGTATGGAAGAGTACCTGTCGTGATGCGACCGCGAACTTGTGATTCTCTAATATACAAACTATATAATGCCAAAGAAAGCTTCAACTGAACGGACTGCTAACGGAAAGAAACTCAAAGTGGTGAATCCAAACGCGGCTGGCATAGACATTGCAACAACAGAGATGCAAGTCTGTGTGCCGGACGACATAGACACGGATTGCAACCGGTGCTTCGGATGCTTCACTCAAGATTTAGAGGCAATAGCCAGGCACCTGGTCGGAAGACCATTTATTTGAGCTTGGGCATAACTTCGTTGAAAAATTTGAATCGTGTCACTCTTTCTGCAGTTGGCTCAACCTTGTTCCAAACGATAAGATATCCGGAGGGAAATTGCTGTCCAGCAAAATACCCAAACGTACAAACACCTGTGGCCAGGTTTTCAGACTATGCGCCAACTCACTGAAAAGGAATAAGACAACATTGGGATACTACTTCCGCCGTATTCAATCAAGGTGTGGCTATAGCCAAGCTATAGTAGCGACAGCACACAAGATTACCAAAATATTCTACACGATGATGAGGACCCGCACTGAATATGATGAGGACAAAAACGGTATTAACGAACGGGCATTGCTTGAACGAAAGATACTCATGACTCAGAGAAGATTAGACAAACTCTACTGTCAATTATCCATTGCGCAGTATAGGGGTGTTATATAGAAGACGCTTCACCAATGCTGCGAATGAGTCCTTCAATGCTAAAATCAAGGCTTTTAGAGCACAGCTGAGAGGCGTGAGGGATATTGCTTTTTTCTTATTCAGACTCACCAATATTTATGCATAATTAATTCTCTATGGATATAGGTATCTTGGGGCATTAGAAATTTAGTGGGGATATCCATATATCTTAGCCAGCCTAAAAAGAAAAAACTTTCTGTCTGCTACTCCATGCAAGTTTGCCCTGAACAATTTGATTTTGGCATTGAATGACTCTGCTGCGGCGTTTGATGTCCTTTTGTTTTTCCGTCCACTTTTCCGCGGATTTAAACAAGAAGTATCTGTTTCTGACAAGCAGTTCGGGGCGTGTGTCACCGTTGGGAAAACGGAAAGAGGTGTATGGCTGCCCCGTGTGCTTACATTCTTTCATTTCATCATTGCTTTCCTGTAGTGCGTCCCAACGATGGACTATGCGGATTTCCTGTACTGCATCACAGGCGAGTTTCTGTATATGGAAGCGGTCTATGACGCGCTTGGCCTTTGGAAAAGCTGTGGTGACAATCCTGCGCATGGAATCGGACAGGTCAAGAGTCACTTCCTCCACGGCTTCACGGGCTTTCTCACCTATGCGTTTGAGTACCTGTATGACATCCTCCGATTTGGTTCCTGCGACAGCTGCCACAAGGCTTTCCGCATGGGTATGCCGGTCGCGGTTGGTGACAAAAGTGTATAACTCCCCATTAGACAGGGACGACTCGTCTATTGCTAAATGCGGACCAATGTTCCCGGGGAACAAAATCCATTTCTCTGCATGACACAGTTGCTCCCAATCCCTGAAACCGCTGAGGGTCTCCTTGTACTGTTTCTCGAAAGTATGTCCGTCTATATGATAGAATTCCTCAAGCGTACGGCAAGTCACCGGGGATGTCTCCATACGTTTCTTTTAAAAAAACACCAAATTCTTTGGAGTAACGGATGCCCTTGCAAACAACATCAAGGTCGATGGGAAGACTGAAGCTCTTACCTGTGCGAATATCTGTCCAACGACGGCGGCGGATACGCAGAACAACCTTGTGGTCACGGATGGGAAAATCTGTGACGCTTACCGCTTCCATGAAGCCTTTGGATTCAAAGTGCACATCATCGGATAATGCAGGATTCATCTGTTCATCAAGATGAATATGTATTTCGGTTGAAGTCTGTTCAACACGGACTACTGAAAAGTAATTGAGTATTTCAGAGGGAACCACGATACGAGCCAACACCTCCAATTGATTTGGTTCCATAAAGCAAAGGTCTGAATTTTGAGCGAGAATAGGAAAAGATAATCCCCACTAAATTTCTACTGCGCCATATTCCGCGCTCAGATGAAAGGAGTACGAGACCACAACTTCTTCATTTTCCGTATAGTTAAAGGCGCATAGTAAAAAACCTGTG